>ERZ780195.359-NODE-359-length-46781-cov-6.031802_pt1 | contig 46781 bp, 59 predicted proteins | sample MGYA00511017_ERZ780195 | MGnify/ENA primary metagenome ERZ780195 (study PRJEB29588, sample SAMEA2159974) | human gut metagenome | biome: human gut; feature: human-associated habitat; material: faeces | place: Denmark | collected 2008/2010 ...
TTGCCCGGCGGATGATGTTCGGGCGGGTCGAAATGATGCCGTCCGCCTGTGTGTTCTGCGCGATGAAATCCGCGGTGATGTCCCGCGCGGTCAGACCCTCGATCAAGTCGGCATGAACAAAAACGATCTTGCCCGTCTGTTTGACCCGCTCGACGTGCGAGGCGATGTCCAGGATCGTACCGTACAGAAAAAATACGGTCGTGCAGTCGCTCCTGACCGCCTTTTCCAGACCGGCATCGCTCTTGAGCGCGGCGATCACCGGACAGTCCTGCAGCGCGTCCACCATTTTTTCTCTCTTGTGCTCCATTTTTATCCTCCATCAGCGCGGCTGCCGCCGCGCCTCGTTTTTTGGGGTCCATCGAAATGATATCCTCATTATAGCATATCTCGCGGCAAAACCGCAACCGCCCCGGTGATGCTGCACAGACGGCGCTCCGTCCGGCAGGCGCAGCTCAGTCAATCTGCACAAATTTCACTCCGCTGATCTTACGTGCGGAACCGTGTGCGGCGCTTTTTATTCGTCATTTTATATAAAACTCATGTTCGTATTATGTTAGATTTGTGTAAAAAGTCAGCTTTTTGCGATTTTGCACTTGCACACCCCCGAAGGGCGTGCTATACTGAGGTCAAGGTTAAGGAATGTTGCTTTCAGAGATTTGAGTCAGGGTAACATGGGCGTACTTTTCCGAGCGGGAAAGAACTGTCGTATGTTATATCTGGCTGTTTTTTTGTCCTTTTCGGGGGAAACAGCGCGTTCCGAAATGAGTGGTGCCGGCTCCGGTCGATGAAAGAGAGAGCATCTTTCCGGGCAGGCGAAAGAAAAAAGGGGTGTAAGAATTCAATGTTCAAAATGCTCAATCCAAAACGCTTCTACCATGCGGTAGGCAGACGCAAGTTTCTTGAATTTGTCCTGCTCGCGGCGTTTATCCTGTTCTTTTACGGACCGATGATCAATATGCTGATGCTCGCCTTCGCAAACGAGTATCAGGCTCCGGCCATCCTTCCGCAGCAGTGGGGTCTCAAATGGTGGTGCATTGCCCGTGAAATCCGACAACGTACCGTCTTTTGTAAGGCGGTACGTTTTTGTCGGTAAAGAGGTGAGATTATAAGCGATTGTGACCTTGAGCATATCGTTATCTTCATCCCATACGGTCACTGAGTTTACAAAGAGGTCTATGAGCAGTCTGCAAAATTCTTCATCCTCAATATCCCCGTCCTTGAACTTCTCAAGCCAGAATATGACCTGCTCTTTCTCAAGCGGCACAATCAGTTCTTCTTCCTTTTTCAGTTGGGTAGACAGGTCTTTCTTTTCCCGTTCCAGCTCCACCATACGTTTTACAAGTGCGTCTGGCGTGGCTCCTGTTTCAATCGCTTTGGTGAGGTTATTGATAGAGACCTCAGTTTGGTGTATTCTGTCTCTGATAACAGGGATGGGTGAACCAGTCTCAATCTCATAGTCGTTTCGCTCACAGGCAACCGTGGCAAGGTGTTCTATATTTTCGTCTGTGAGCAAAGAGAGTGCGTCCTGGGCTACCAGTCTTTCAATATACTCTTTTCGCAGGTTTCTCTTTTGGCAGCCGTTATACTTTGACTTCTTCCCATAGCACTCATAGAACGCATATTTGTTTCCGTTGCAGTTTCCGTTCATTGACTCTCCGCAGTGACCGCAGAATAGTTTCCCTGATAACAGATAAACTCTCTTGGCTTTGTTTCTGCCGGGAGAGTTTTTTACTTTCTTCAAGCGAAGTTGCACTCTGTCCCATAAGTCACGGTCAATGATGGCTGGTATAGCGTCCTCTGCCCTGTAGTCATGGTAAGTGTATGTGCCGATATACCGCTCATTACGAAAAATCTTACTGAATGAGTTTTTGCCAAACTCTGTACCCTTTGAGGTCTTATACCCTCTGGCGTTGAATATCCTGCAAATTTCCGCAACGCTGTGACCCTCTGCATACATGGTAAAGGCTTCCCGCACAATAGGGGCGGTCTTTTCATCTATGACCAACTTCTTATCCACGGTCTTATATCCCAGGGGGAGTGCGCCGCCTATGGAATTGTGCTTATAGGCTGACTCCCGCATACCACGATTGATTTTCTGGGAGAGTTCGGCACTATAGAACTCAGCCATACCTTCCAGAACGGACTCAAGGATAATACCCTCTGGACTATTGGTTATGTTTTCCGTGGCTGAGATAAGCTGTACGCCGTTCTTTTTCAGGCGGTATTTATAGGTGGCTGAGTCATATCGGGAACGGGCGAAGCGGTCTAATTTGTAGACCACCACTGCGTCAAACAATCCCTTCTCTGAGTCCTTTATCATCTTGAGAAAGGAAACACGCCTCTCAGTATTCTTGCTGGCAGACGTGGCTCTGTCTGCGTAAATCTCTACAATCTTGATATTGTGCCGCTGGCAAAACTCCTGGCACACTCTGGTCTGCCCTTCAATGGATTGTTCCGTTTGATTATGGCTGGAAAATCTGACGTAAAGGCAGGCTGTTTTTATATCCTCATACATGGTTCTTCCTCCATTCTGCTAAGTCAATCACCCGGCAACTACCTCCCCTTTGGGTGCGGTTGTTTTTTCGTTCATGCAAACCTGAATGATATGAAAACGTCCCTGGGTGCTGGCTGAACGATAGGCTTCCAGCAAAAGCATTTCTTCCTCAGAGAGTGTACGAGTCTGCGGTTTTCTAAGTTCACTTAGACCCAAAAGAAAATCAGTGGTTACGTCAAAGTATTTTGCCAGACGGCAAAGAACGTCTGCTTTGGGCTGAGAACCGCTTTTCCATCCTGATACACTGGGGGATTTTACGCCCGCAATATCAAGCATTTCCTGAGTTTGGGGCTTCATCCCATGTTCTGAACATAACATTTCATAGCGTTCATAGAAAGTCATAAGGACACCTCCAAAATTTTTCTAAGAAAACCTTGAAAACCCCCTTGACAATCTAAGCAAACCTTGATAATATGAGTATGTCAACAAGAGTTGTTTACAAAAAGGCAAAAGAATAACGCCCCTCTGGGATATATTTTTTGCCCGGAGAGTTCTCAATGGTTTATGAGTGTGGTAGCTTCATTATAACCTTTGGGGAGTTCTCTGTCAACTATTGTTTACAAGAATACTCAAAGGAAGGAGGTACATGAGACGTGGAGGAACGTGAGAATATTCGTGAACGATTGAGGAAGCACAGTCTTTCTTACGTTTGGCTTATCAGCCAGTTACGCATGAGGGGCATTGTCACGGACAAGACGGAAATGAGTTCTGTCATTTCTGGGGTGAGGAACGGGGCAAAAGCCGACTCAATCATCCAGACTGCCAACGATATTCTGGACAGTTACGAACAGGGTTCTGTCCTCGTTGGCGAGAAGTAATGTTTCCGAAAATGGAAGAAAGTGCTTTGGGTTCCCTGCTTGCGAAAAGGGTTAAAGCCTACTTCCAGGACAAGGAACACCAGAAAGAATTTGAAGAATGGTACTTAAAGAAGTACGGCAAGAAATTTGAAGGAGGATATTGCCATGAAGGTAAAAAGAATGATTAAGTCTGACGTTGATACTTTCCGGGTTGGAGATATTATCAAATTCAAACTGACAGACGGCGAAAAGGTACAGGCAATGGCGGTACAGCAGGAAAATGACGGTATGCTGTTCTGTCTGGTGGACTGTTTGGCTGACGAGTATTCCATGAACGATACAAACACCAATGAGGGCGGTTATGAGGGTAGTGACCTCAGAAAGAAGCTGAACACTGAGATTATTGCCCGCTTTCCTGCCGACATTAAGGCTGTGATGGTTCCTTTCGAGAATGGAGATTATCTTCGTCTGCCGACTGAAAAAGAGATTTTCGGTGAGAACTACTACGGCGAGTACGAAAGTCCATATGTGCAGCAGTGGAAGCCTATGAAGCAGAGACGGAACCGCATTGCATTTCAGGGTAAGAATGGTGACTGGGAATGGTACTGGCTCCAGAATAAGTGTAGAGACTCCGCTGCTTTCTTTGCCCGTGTCAACGACGGCGGCAATGCGTCCTGCGACAACGCTTCTCTCTCTCGTGGCGTTCGTCCCGCTTTCAAAATCAGGGTTCTTTAATCTACACCCCCTTGTGGGGTGTAGGGGAGGTACTACATGAAGCGAGTGAACAAAACAATAGGAAATCAGTTTGAAGAAGAACTCTGTAGACTTCTGGCTGAACATGGATGGTGGGCGCACAATATGGCGCAGAACCAGACAGGGCAGCCCGCAGATGTGATAGCGGTCAAAAATGGTATTCCCGTACTGATTGACTGCAAGGACTGTGCCAATAACATTTTCACCCTGTCTCGTATTGAAGCGAACCAGGAAGGGGCTATGACCCGCTGGGAAGCTACAGGGAATGAGCATTGTTACTTTGCTATGCGGCTGAATACAGGGCAGATTTACATGGTACATTTTGATGAACTTTGCCTGCGGGAGTTATACGGTGAAGGGAGTATTACTGAAAAAGAGTTCCCAGAGTTCAAGACCTTCAAACAGTGGGTGGAGGAATTTGAATGATAACGGAAATCGGAAGCCGTTTGAAAATCACTGACCCTTCCCCGGAACTGGTTGCCTGGTGCAAGAAAAATCTGGAAATGCCGAACCCAGAGTATCAGAAGAAAGCAAGGATGAATTTGTGGCTGGGAAACACGCCCAGGACGCTCATTCTATATGAGATTGAGGGCAACGCTATAATCCTTCCTTTCGGCTGTCTGAGGGCTATCCTGCCGCTTTTGGAAGGGGAGGTAATGAAATACTTCCCTGAAAAAAGAAACGTCAAATATGGCGGCTCTGTGCCGTTATACGACTATCAGGAAGAAGCTGTAGGAGCCATGCTGATAAATCATTACGGTATCTTGCAGTCCCCCGCTGGAAGCGGAAAAACGCAGATGGGAATTGCTCTTGCCAGTGATTTAGGTGTGAGGACGCTTTGGCTGACCCATACGAAAGACCTTCTAACCCAGAGTAAGAACAGGGCTGAACAATACTTCTCTCCTGACCTCATGGGAACCATTACAGAGGGAAAAGTCAATATCGGGGCGGCTATGACGTTTGCCACGATACAGACCATGTGCAAACTGGATTTGGAACAATACCGTGATACCTGGGACTGTATTATCGTGGATGAATGTCACAGAGTAAGCGGAACGCCCACGGCGGTCACGCAGTTCTCAAGGGTTCTGAACGCTCTCAGGGCAAGGCACAAATACGGGCTATCCGCTACGGTGCATAGGGCTGACGGATTGATAAAGGCAACCTACGCAATGCTTGGGGAAGTGGTTTATACCGTTCCTGATGAAGCTGTGAAGTCAAAGATAATGACAGTTCATGTGCAGCCGAAAGGGACAGGGGTAAAACTCAGTTCAGATTTTTTAAACAGTGACGGCACTATCAATTATCCGAAGATGATTACTTACCTGACTGAGAATGAGGAACGGAATGAGATTATCATGGATGACCTTTTGGAAAACTGTGACCATTACAACCTTATCCTCTCAGACAGAGTTGACCACCTGAGAAGCCTGTATGAAAGTTTGCCACTGGCACTTAAAGTTCGGGCGGCGGTGATTGATGGGAAAATGACTACCAAAAAGCTGAAAGCAGAACGGGAACAGGCACTTGAAGATATGCGCTCTGGAAAGAAGCATTACCTGTTTGCCACTTATGCTTTGGCGAAAGAAGGGCTGGATATACCCCGGTTGGATAGGCTTTATCTGACCACGCCACAAAAGGATTATGCAGTCATAGTCCAGAGTGTGGGACGAATTGCCAGAACCTTTGACGGGAAGGAACAACCCATTGCATACGACTATGTAGACTACATACGGTCATTGCAGAAATCCTTCAAGAAACGCTGCACGAGTTATCGTAAGTGCGGTTGCGTGATATTGGAGGGTGAATGATGGAAAATGACATTTTTATCTTTGACTGTGAGGTGTTCGCTCACGATTGGCTGTTCGTTTTCAAAGAGATAGCCACTGGGGAATACACAGTTATCCATAATGACAATGACGCTGTAGTTGCTTTCATGGAGCGCAACCCGTTCCTGGGAGGATTTAACAACAAGCACTATGACAATTTCATTTTAAAAGGGGTGATGTGCGGGCTTACTCCCGAACAGATTAAGGAAATCAATGACCTTATCATTGTGGAGGAAGTCAACGGATGGGATATACCCGTTCTCAGAGAGTACAGAGTATACTTTGACAGCTTTGACCTTATGGACGATTGCCAGGTTGGGTTGTCTCTTAAAGCGATTGAAGCCCACCTGGGAATACCGATTGAGGAAACTGAGGTTGACTTCAATATCACTCATAGGCTCTCAGAGAAAGAATTGCAGGAAACCATTTACTACTGCAAATATGACGTGGACGCTACTGAGAAGCTGTATCACCTGCGGCAAGCGTATCTGAAAAACAAAGTCACTCTGGGTAAAGCGAGAAACCTGACAGATAGACAGGCAATGTACATGACCAATGCAAAACTGACCTCTGTTTATCTGAAAGCGCAAAAGCCTGAAAAGCCCTGGAATGACGAAAGGAACTATCAATACCCGGAAAAGCTGTTACGGCAATATATCCCTCAAGGGGTATTTGACTTCTTTGACCGCATGAAAGATGACCGCATACCGAATGATGAACTGTTCAGTAGCAAACTGGAAATCATGGTGGGTGTTTGCCCCTGCACTATCGCTTATGGTGGTATTCACGGCGCAATTCCTACCTATGTGGAAGAAGCCACGGAAACACGCACAATTCGCAACAAAGACGTGGCAAGCTACTATCCGCACTTGATGACGCTTATGGGTTATTGCAGCCGCAATATGCCGTCTCCGAAGATGTTTGAGGACACACTGGAAGAAAGAGTTGCCGCTAAAAAGGCAGGCGATAAAGCCACTGCAAACGCTTTGAAGTTGGTTCTTAATACAACATACGGAGCCATGCTGAACGGTAAGGACGGAACAGCGTTCAATGACCTGTATGACCCCCTGATGGGACGTTCCGTGTGCATTTCTGGGCAGCTTTTCCTCTTGGAACTTTCCGAACACCTGATTGCTGAGTGTCCTACTTTGAAAATCATTCAGCTTAACACAGATGGTATCATGGTGAGTTTTGACCATGAGGATGAAGCAAAATATCAGGAAATCACCCAGGAATGGCAGGACAGAACAGGTTTTGAACTGGAAGAAGATTTTATTCGCAAGATTGTTCAGAAGGACGTAAACAACTATGTGGAAGTCCCGGCTGACGGCGGGGAGCCGAAGGTCAAAGGTGGACAGCTTGTGCGGGGGATTGCTCCTGCGGGAGCCTTTAATATCAACAATAACGCTGTGGTAGTCGCAAGGGCGATAAAGCAGTATTTCATTGACGGTACTCCCCCGGAGGAAACCATTGCGGCAAGTGAGAACATTCTGGATTTTCAGCTTATCGCAAAGGCGGGAGGTAAGTATTCTCAGTGCTATCACCTGGTAGGCGGGGAAAAAGTGATTGTTCAAAAGGTGAACCGTGTTTATGCGGTATCAGACAAAAGCAAAGGAACAGTCTATAAAACCCACGCTGTTACAGGTAGAGACGCTAAAGTGGCTGGACTTCCCACGCATTGTGCCATTGACAATAACAACAATCTCTCCATAGAGGTAGTTGACCGAAAGTGGTATGTCAAATTGGCAAAGAAGTATATCAATGATTTTTTGGGCATTAAGCCGCCCAGAAAAAATACCAGACGGATTAACTCACTCAAAAAGAAATCTTTAGCATTATTCGATTAAGGAGGATAAGACTATGAAGTTTACAGATGTTAAACCCATGATGAAGAATGGAGCAAAAATCAAGCTGGCTAAGTGGAAGAACGCCTACTGGTACATGGACGAAGAAGGTTGCATTATCAATCACTTTGAAGAAGGTGAGGAAGTCCCTGCTGTAGCACTTTTCCCGAATGACCTTATCTGGGTTATGCGTGATGACTGGGAAGTTGTTCAGGAGCCGAAGGAAGAAAAGACCTATCCCTTTGGCTACGCCATTTCTGAACTCAAGAACGGTAAGAAGGTTGCCCGCAAGGGTTGGAACGGCAAGGGAATGTTTCTTGTGCTTTGCCCTGGTAATAAGGTTCCCGCTGACCACATGAAGGTCAAGGAAGTCAAGAAATTCTACCAGAACGAGAAACAGGACACGGTTACTATCAATCCGCACATTGATATGAAAGCTGCTGACGGTACATACGTTACAGGTTGGCTTGCTTCTCAGACTGATATGCTGGCTGATGACTGGTATGTGGTTGAGTAAGGAGGACAAGCAGATGAAAGTATTTCTTTTCTTACTTTTACTCATTGCCCTTGAAGCCCTCAGTTTCGGACTGGCAGCACTCATTGTGTGGGTATTGAGCCTGTGTTTTGGCTTTGTATTCTCATGGAAACTGGCTTTAGGGTTATGGATTTTGTTCCTTGTCGCTCAGAGTATTTTTAAGCCCAGAAACAACGGTTAAGGAGGAATTTGAAATGGCAAATATCTATGAAGGAATGAATGTACGGCAGAAGTTGGCAAAGGCAAGGCTGTACTTCCTCAATCAGAAAATCAAGAAGTCTGGTAAGAATATGCACCTTGAATTCAAGTATTTTGAATTGGAGGACATTGTACCCCCGGCAATCCGCATTTTCGCCCGTGTCGGTCTTACTACCAACATTGAGTTTACGGATGATAAGGCAGTAATGAATGTGTTCAACACGGATGATGTGAATGAACCCCCGCTGTCCTTCACGGTTCCTTATCGTGAGGTAAAGCCGATTATCAGCAATCAGGGAAAAGAAGTCACAAACCCCATGCAGGCTTTGGGTTCTTCCGTTACATATCTGCGGCGCTATCTCTGGATGACCGTTCTTGATATTACGGAACCTGATGACATTGACGCAACTCTGGGGGCAGAGGACGAAGGAACAGAGGAAGCAGAAATTCCCGCCCCAAACCCTGAGACTGCAAAGAAAGAGAAGAAGCAGAAGCCCCCGGCTACCGCTACTGAGCGTAAGGCAGCAAAGGAAAATCTGACTGATACTGAGGGCAACGCTGACGCTTTGCAGATTGCGGCTCTCAAGAAGGTTTGTAAGGAACTTTTGGAAAAGGACGAGACTCAGGAAGATTTTGTTCAGCAGATTGCCATGAAAACTCAGGGCTTTACCGTTGTGACCCGTTCGGCTTGCGAACAGCTTATCAAGAACCTTGGTGAAATGATTGAGTCTTACGGTACGGAGGAATAAGGATGGGTGACAATGTAAATCACCCTGCCCATTACGAAACAGGTAGATTTGAGTGTATTGACGTTATGCTGGAAACCCAGGGTATGGAGGCAGTAAAGAGTTTTTGTATCTGCAATGCACTCAAATATATCTACCGTCACAAGCGCAAGAATGGGTTTGAGGATATAAGAAAGGCAATCTGGTATCTGAATAAAGCTGTTGAATTGGAGGAAAAAGACCATGAGAAAACTGAGACGAAGTGTAGCAAGACACAATATGTTGCGGGCGGGATTTACCCGGCTGAACAAAAAGGGCGGGGATGGAAGAAGCACTTTTTCAAAGCTGTGGAGAGAGTACGTTTAACAGGAGGGATAAGCCATGAAGTGGAATGACGATAAGACAATTACGATTGTCCCACCGAAAAAGCCGAAGAAAATCACGGGTACACGTTTTGCGGCGATTATGGGGCTGAACCAGTGGACTACCCCCTTCAATGCCTGGTGTGCAATCACCAGAACTTATGAGGAACCTTTTGAGGACACCATTTACACTGTGGCTGGTAAGACAATCGAACCGAAACAGGCTGACTTTATGAAGAAGTCCTATTTTATGAGTAACCTCATTTCCCCTACAGATGTGTACGGGAAGGATTACTTCAAAAAGACCTGGGGTGACTTCTTCCATGATACGCCTATCTTTGGTGGAATGTGGGACTATTTGCTGGTAGATAAGGACGGAAAGCCTACTACCGTACTGGAAATGAAAACCACGAAGCGCAGTGAGGATTGGCTGGATGATGTGCCTGAGTATTACGCTTTGCAGGCGGCTCTCTATGCTTACCTTCTGGGGGTGGATGATGTTATCATGGTGTGTTCCTTCCTTGAAGAAAAGGATTATGAACACCCGGAAGATTATCAGTGCAGCACAAAGAATACGATTGTTCGTCCTTTCAAGCTGTCTGAGCGTTATCCCACTCTGAAAAAGACCATTGAGCAGGTAAAGAAATGGTGGAAAACTCATGTAGAGGGCGGCGTGTCCCCTAAGTATGATGAAAAGGCTGACGCTGATATTCTGAAAGTGCTACGGGACAATAACCTTTCTCCTGATACGGATTTGGACGCTCTGGTAAAAGAAGCAGAAAGCCTTATGAGCCGTATTGAAACGGTATCTGCCACAATCGCAGATGATGAGAAGCGGCTGAAAAAGCTGAAAGAACTGATTAAGGCGGCTGCGGTCAAACAGTTTAAACCGGGTGACAAGACCGTGACGATTGAGGGTGGCTCTTACAACTGGGTAACTTCTGTATCCATGAAGAAAAAACAGGAGTTCAATATAGAAGCTATGGAAAAAGATGGGGTTTACAGCAAGTATGTAAGTGAGACAGAAAACCCTGAATATAGGTTTACAGCGAAGAAACGGGAGGATAAGTAATTATGTATGTAAATGCGTTTGTTCTGGGAGTGCTGGCTACTCTGTTTGTAGAAATGGCTCTGGTTATCGGAGTTGCAGTTTGCTATGGAATTTATGAAAGCCGTCATTCTCATAACAAGAGAAGGGGGTAATGCCCTTTGCTCAAATATATCAGCTTATTCAGCGGTATAGGAGCCTTTGAGAAAGCCCTTTTCAACATTGGCGTACCGTATGAACTGATAAATTATTGTGAGATAGATAAGTACGCAAGTAAGGCATATTCTTTGATACACCATATCCCCGAAAGTAAAAATCTGTGGGACATTACAAAGGTGGATGAAACCACTCTCCCCTCAGATGTTGACTTGATTACATATGGCTTTCCCTGCCAGGACATTTCTATTGCTGGAAAGAAACGGGGATTTGTAGGTGAGGACGGGAAAAAGACCCGAAGCGGATTGTTCTTTGACGCATTGAGGATTATCGAACACTGCAAACCTAAAGTGGCTATTGCAGAAAACGTGAAAAATCTGACCAGTAAAAGCATGAAAGGTATTTTCGATATTGTTCTGAACTCCCTGAACGAAGCAGGTTATAACTGCTACTGGAAAGTAATGAACGCTGCTGATTATGGTATTCCTCAGTCACGGGAACGGGTAATTATCGTATCAATCCGTAAGGATATTGACAATGGTTCTTTCCAGTTCCCTGACCCTATTCCGCTCACACGTTGCCTTGCTGATATGTTGGAGGATGATGTGCCAGAAGCGTTTTATCTTTCAGAAGATAAGACCCGAAGCGTCATTTCTCACAATGATAAACACCCTGGTCATATTGCAGACAGGGGGGGATATGCCCCACGCTCCTATCAAGAGACTGCAAAGACCCGAAAGTGATAATTGTGCCTATGAAAATCATTCAGGCAGCAGATTTGAACCATTACGGTAATGACCAGATGAACCGTATCTATTCACCAGAAGGGCTTGCCCCAACACTGAAAACTGTTAGTGGGGGGGACGTGAGGTGAAAATAGAGGATAACGGGAGATACCGAAAGCTGACACCTAAAGAGTATTTCAGACTGATGGGATTTACAGACAGTGATTATGAAGTGCTTGCGTCCAATGGTATTTCCAAAACACAGATTTATAAGATGGCTGGCAATTCGATTGCCGTTACCATGTTGGAACACCTGTTCCGAAAACTCTACCACGATACCAGTCGGATTGATACCTTAAAGGCACAATCTCTGGATATATTACGAAAACTATAAGGAGGAATTTACAATGGCAAAAATTGGTTTGAGTGAGGGGTTTTCCCTTATCCCGAAAGGCACTCATGTTTTCCAGATTGTTAAGGTCAACTATAAAGAGGATTTTGGCAAGATGGAAGTCACCATGCAGCTTGCTTCCGGGCAGAAACACGTTGAACGGTTCTCTCTGCTGGACTCTAACGGGGAGCCGAACCAGGGTGGCTTGAACGCTTTCAGCTACTTTGCAAAGACCGCACTGAATGATTTTTCCCTTACGGAAATCGACCATGAAGATTTGGTAGGGCATTTTATCCGTTGTGAGGTTGACCATGAGGAAGTAGAAAGCAATCGTACCCCTGGGAAAATGCTCAAGTTTGTGCGGCTGGGTGATAAGGAGCCTGCGGATGGTTTTGATGAAGAAACCGCTGCGCCTAAGAAGGAGACGAAGCCTGCCCCTGCAATGAACCCGCCTGAGACAGCGCATACCGCAAAGAAAGGCGGATTTGACCTTGACACTTTGTTAGGGTGAGAAAGATGACCTGCGGAGAGTTAAGGTTTACGCCTAAACTCTCCAATGGTTATATCTGAAAATATCAGAAACAAAGAAATGGAGGTTTATTCATGGATAAAAACGGACGTGTGCGGCTGTTTTATCAGATTATGAAAGAGGTCTTTGACAAAAAGACGGTAACGCTGCTTATTGCAAACCTTGAAAGTATCGGTTTCTTTGACGCTCCTGCTTCTACGAAGTATCACGGGAATTATCCCGGAGGGTTGTTTGACCATAGCTTTGCCGTGACCAAAACGCTTCTTTCCCTCACTGAACGGCTGGAACTCAAATGGAAGCGTCCTCAGAGTCCTTACCTGATTGGTATGCTCCACGACCTATGCAAGTGCGACAACTATATTCGTAAGCCTGATGATACCTACGAGTATAATACAGGGCTTACTTTGACGGGACATGGTGATAAGTCGGTCATTATGGCTCAGTCGCTTCTTCACCTTACGGATGAAGAAATTCTCTGTATTAGGTGGCACATGGGAGCCTATGACAGTAAGGAGAACTGGAACGCTTATGGAGCGGCGATTGAGCAATACCCTAACGTACTCTACACTCATACTGCCGATATGATAGCGGCAAAAATTCTCAAAGTTTAAGGAGGGATTTTCTATGAAGAAATTTGTTGCTTTGCTCATGGTTATGGTTCTGGGAATGTGTATGCTGACGGGCTGCACTGAGTCAGACCAGGTTTCCTATAATATCAGTAAGGAAGCCAATAACTTCAATGTAACCCGAAAGCTGACCGTTATCAATGCCCGCACTGATACGGTATTGCTTGAAATGATTGGCACATTCTCACTCAGCAATAACAGTACAAATGAACTGGAAATTATTTGTGAGGTTGATGACGGTATCTACCAAAAGCACTTTGTTTATCTGAATGAATATACGCTGTATGTGGTGGAAGATATTTCTGGTGCGGAAGTAGATAAGTACCATTATGAAATCAACTTCCTGCCTGAATATGGATTTTCTGTTACTCACAGTGATTAAGGGAGGGTAAAACCATGACTGGAAATGAATATCAGAAGTTGGCAATGAGAACTTGCAGTATTCCTTATGATAAGAAGGATGACCGTTTGAACCATGCTGTTTTTGGTCTGACTTCCGAAGCTGGGGAGGTTGCAGGAATTTTACAGAAGGTGTACCAGGGACACCCGTTTGACAAGGAGCATATCAAGAAAGAACTTGGTGACTGCCTGTGGATGATTGCAGAAGCGTGTGAAGCACTGGACTTTGGGATGGATGATGTTATGCAGCTTAACATTGATAAGCTGAAAGCCCGTTACCCAGAGGGCTTTGACACTCAACATTCCCTTCATAGGGCAGAAGGTGATGTGTGATGAAATATCACAATATCACCCATGATGATATGAATAACGGTGACGGACTGAGAGTAGTTCTCTGGGTATCAGGGTGTGAACACCACTGTAAGGGCTGTCAAAATCCCGTCACTTGGAACCCTGATGACGGTTTGGTATTTAGAAAGCGTGAAAGGAAGGAAATCTTCAATGCTCTCAAGAAACCGTATATTGCAGGGATAACATTTTCTGGTGGAGACCCGCTACACCCTTCTAATCGTGCCTGTGTATACCTTCTGATGAAGGATATTAAGCAGCGGTTCCCGAAAAAGACAATCTGGGTTTATACGGGGTACACTTGGGATGAAATTATGGCAAATAAATATCTTCCTACCGTTATGAAGTATGTGGACGTTCTGGTGGATGGACGCTTTGAGGAAGAACTGAAAGACGTTAATTATCACTGGGCGGGGTCTATCAATCAGAGAGTGATTGATGTACCGCAAACTTTAAAGGAAGGAAAGGTGGTACTGTATGAAAGTCATTAAGAAGGATGGAACACTGGAAGATTACAATGAGCAGAAAATTGTGAACGCCGTTCATAAATCTGCTGCAAGGGCTATGGTGGAACTGACTGAAAGCCAGTATGCGGATATTGTGGCAAGAGTCAACACTATGGTCTATGACAAGTTCTTTGGAGCCGTACCCGTTGCAGAAATGCACAATATGGTGGAGAAGGTTCTGGATGATGTGGAACCGAGAGTTGCAAAGTCCTATCGGGATTATCGTAACTATAAGAAGGATTTTGTTCATCTTATGGACAAGGTATATCAGAAAAGCCAGTCTATTCGTTTTATCGGAGATAAGGAAAATGCCAATACGGACTCTGCCCTGGTTGCCACAAAACGCTGCTTGATTTTCAACGAACTCAACAAGCGTCTGTATCGGAAGTTCTTTATGACTCAGGACGAGTTGCAGGCTTGCAAGGATGGCTATATTTATATCCATGACCAGTCTGCCCGTCTGGACACCATGAACTGCTGTCTCTGCGATATTGCTTCCATTATGACGGGTGGTTTTGAAATGGGTAATGTTTGGTACAACGAACCGAAAACCCTTGATACTGCCTTTGATGTGATGGGAGATATTATCCTTGCCACTGCTTCTCAGCAGTATGGCGGCTTTACCGTCCCGGAGGTTGATAAAATCCTCTCCCCCTATGCTGAGAAGTCCTACAAAAAGTATGTGGCTGAGTATATGGAAATTCGCAATCAGCAGACTTTTACTACGGAAGTCCGAGACTGGGCTATGCAGAAGGTACGCCGTGATTTTGAGCAGGGTTTCCAGGGAATTGAAATGAAGCTGAACACAGTTGGCAGTTCCCGTGGAGATTACCCCTTTATCACAATGACTTTTGGGCTGGCAACCGACACGTTCGGAAAAATGGCAGCAATCACTTTCCTTGACGTGCATAAGAACGGACAGGGTAAGCCTGGGAATAAGAAGCCCGTTCTGTTCCCGAAACTGGTTTTCCTTTATGACGAAAACCTTCATGGTGAGGGCTGTATCAATGAGGACGTGTTTGAAGCAGGTATTCAGTGCAGCGCAAAGACCATGTACCCTGATTGGCTTTCTCTTACGGGAGAAGGTTATGTGGCTGAAATGTACAAAAAGTATGGCAGAGTGGTTCACCCTATGGGGTGCAGGGCTTTTCTCTCCCCGTGGTTTGAACGTGGCGGCATGACTCCCGCTGACGAAGATGACAAGCCTGTATATGTCGGGCGGTTTAATGTCGGCGCAGTTTCCCTTCCCCTGCCTATGATACTGGCAAAAGCACGAGAGGAAAACAGAGACTTCTATGAGGTGCTTGACTACTATCTGGAAATGATTAGAGGTATTCACAAACGCACTTATAAATATCTGGGGGAAATGAAAGCCAGTACCAACCCGATTGCCTACTGTGAGGGAGGTTTTTACGGCGGTCACTTAAAGCCTACCGATAAAATCAAGCCGCTTCTGAAACCTATGACTTCCTCTTTTGGTATTACGGCTCTCAATGAGTTGCAGGAACTTTATAACGGAAAGTCCATTGCAGAGGACGGAGCCTTTGCCTTGGAAGTTATGAACCATATCAATGACAAGGTGAATGAGTTCAAGCAGAAGGACGGCTGGCTGTATGCAATTTACGGTACGCCTGCCGAAAGCCTTTGTGGATTGCAGGTTGAGCAGTTCCGCAAAAAGTACGGGGTTATCCATAATGTTTCTGACCGCCCGTATGTGTCCAATTCGTTTCACTGCCATGTGACCGAAGATATTACCCCTATTCAGAAGCAGGATTTAGAGGGACGGTTCTGGAACCTATTTAACGGCGGGAAAATCCAGTATGTAAGATACCCTGTGGATTACAATATCGAAGCTGTGAGAACGCTGGTAAAGCGGGCTATGAAGCTGGGATATTACGAAGGTGTAAACCTTTCCTTGGCATACTGTGATGACTGTGGACACCAGGAGTTGGAAATGGACGTTTGCCCGAAGTGTGGCAGCAGGAACTTGACAAAGATAGACCGCATGAACGGCTATCTGTCTTACAGCAGAGTCCACGGCGATACCCGGCTCAATGCTGCAAAGATGGCTGAGATTGCAGAAAGGAAATCCATGTGATGTATGAGCAATGGGAAAAGCAGTCACGGGGGGGGACTCTCCCCAATCGGTATTGAAAATCTGAAAATTGCAATCGTAAAGCAGGCGGCGGATGATTATATCGACCTGCGGGGTGGATTTGCCGTGGAGACTGCTGAGTGTAATTTGAAAGAAATAAAGAGGTTCTTTCATTCTGACTGGTATTCACTACTCAGCAAAGTAAACCCCGATTACATTCTTGAAGAACTGGAAAGGAAACTGAAAAAGATGGAACTGAAATACACGATTGCGAAGGAAAGAGGGAGTAGCCATTATTATGTCCATGAAGTGGGCAACCCCTCTCCTATCCCGAATACCTACGGGACTAAAAAGCAGGCATTACATAAGGCGGCAAAACTGAATGACCTTGGATATAAGGACTACATGAAGGTTCGCAGAAAGGCAGGTATGGAATGATTAAGTTTGAACATACAGAGACTTACGGCTGGGAAACGGCTATTCGTGGTATGAGAAATCCGTTGAATTCTTGGGCAAAATCTGATAGCTACCCGGCTGTAGATTGTGGTGAATGTGGGATTGTAGACCGTGAAGGGGTATGTGTTCCCAAAGAACATGACTGTACCCCATACCGCTGTTATGCAATAGGTGAAAATGACCTGGCTCTCATGAAAAAGTTGAGGGCAGCAGGAAACGACCACGGGAAGTTTATGCGGATGATTACCGTCACGGTTGACATTACCGCCCCTCTCTATTGGTGGAAAGAGTTTGACACCTATAAGGTGGGTACGGTTGCTAATTCCTGCTCCACAATGCACAAAATTCAGGCAAAGGAATTTACCTATGATGATTTTAGTATGGAGCATATCGGAGATGTTCCGAACTGTGACCCCATGTACAGTGAAGCACTGGATTATGTGATTATGGCTCTGAATGAAGCCCGTCACTGCTATCTGGACACAAAGGATAAGGCGTATTGGTGGCAGATGATACAGCTTCTTCCTACGTCATATAACCAGAGACGAACGGTACAGCTTAACTATGCTGTTCTCAGGAATATCTATCACAGTCGGCAAAATCATAAGCTGAATGAATGGCTGGACTTCTGCGGCTGGATTAAAGATTTGCCGTATAGCGAACTTATCACCGACACAGAGTAAAGGAGCGTGGGGTAATGGATTATACCAGAATACCAGAAGAATTGAAAAAATTGCCCCAGTGGGTGTGTGCCTGGGATAATTCCAAAATCCCTATGAAAGCCTTTGAAAAAAAAGCTGCTTCCTCTACCGCCCCTGAAACCTGGGCAACCTTTGACCAGGCAGAAGCGGCGGTAAAGGACGGGCTTTATGACCACTTGGGATTTGTATTTGCAGGCAGTGACCTTGTAGGGATAGATATTGACGTGGGCTTTGATGACGGTTTGATGACACCTCTTTGCGCTGATATTATGCAGCACTGCCAGTCTTACACAGAAAAGTCCCGAAGTGGACGTGGGGTACATATCTTCCTGAAAGGGAAATTACCATTTCACGGACGCAATAATCTGAAAGGCGTGGAGATTTATCAGTCGAGACGATTTTTTATAATGACCGGGAAGGTGCTTATCTTCCCGGAAATTATAGAAAATCAGGAAGCCATTGATTATGTGGTGCAAAAATACTTTCCTGAGACAGAGAAAACGGGAAACGGTAAATCTTCAACGGTACAGCGGATTTACGCTTTTATGTACCAAAAGCCCGCAGACGGTAAAATACCTCTTGCTCCTGAATATCCCCCTATCCCGGCTGGCGGCAGAAATCTCTCCCTTACGTCTCTGGCGGGAGCCTTGCATAATACCGGGTACACAAAGGCGCAGATATACGCCGAACTCTGTAAGGTAAATCAAATGCAGTGTAAGCCGCCGTTAAAGGACAGAGAAATCCAGACTATCACGGAAAGTGTGACACGGTATAGGAGGTAAATAGTATGGCGAGAACACTTTATCTGAATGATGGCTCTACAGAAGTTGTCATTGGAGACCAGGAAGAAGTTCTGGGGAGGATTATTGAAGAACGGCTGGGGAGAGATTGCAAAGAACTCTTTGACGATATTAAACAGGAATGGATAGAAGAACCCTGGGATACAAACGGCAGAGAGGATTATGAAAGAATTGCTGATAACTTCCGGGCTATAGCCGTGAGTGCTATGAACGCCCTTCACGAAGTCATCATGCAGCCCAGGTTAAGCAGAAAACGACTGGAAGCTATCTACAATGACCTGGATAAAAACTTGTGAGAGGTATGCGAAGATGTTTGATGAACAGGCATGGGATAACAATGAATGGATTGAAAGCAATCTGGTACAGGAACATTTTAACCTAACCTTTGGTGAATGTTTCAAGCGGTTTGAGTTTTGCAGAACAGCAGAATGGAACAAGTACCCGCTGGAAGGGCAGAAAATAACCACTTATTTCAGAAAGGGGGTGAAAAGTAATGGCTGATGAATTGTTTCAGCTTTCTAATGGGCGATATATCACGTCTGAGGAAATCAGCAAGAAAATGTTTTACATAAAGTCCATTCACCCAGAAACCCCTTATCAGGAAAATTCTACAGGGTATTCATGGGATGAAGCAGGTATGGCAGACCTTTTCTCTGAATGTTACCAGAATGACACCCGTTACTGCCCGGAAGCTAAATCATGGTATACCTATGATGGCGGCAGATGGCAGAAAGACGTTGGTTCTTTACTGGTATCTTCAAAGATTAAAGAGTTTGTACGGCTCATGGCACTGTACTGCGGAGAAATCCCTGACGAAGAAAAGCGCAAGCAATATATGGGCTTTGTGTCGAAGATGGGTGACAGGCGGTTTCGTGACCGTATGATGAAGGACGCCGCTGACAGCATGACGATTGCCGCCGCTGAGTTTGATACTCACCCGTATCTGATTAACTGTAAGAATGGCACTTATGACCTTGAGACTATGACTTTCCGGGAGCATGACTGGAAAGACTTTCTGACAATGCAGACTAACTTTGATTATACTATGCAGGAAGTCACCTGCCCCAGATGGGAACAGTTCATAAAGGAAGTCACTCAGGATAATAAAGATAAAGCAGATTACTTGCAGCGGGCTTTGGGCTATTCTATTCTGGGAACGGGTAAAGAGGAATGTATGTTCATCCTTCACGGCAAGACCACCCGCAACGGCAAGTCAACTATGCTGGACGCTATTCAACACCTGCTGGGCGATTACTCTACCGTGGCTCCTGTAGAACTTATCTGCCGCAATGAGAGACAGAAGAACGCCGAAGCTGCAAACCCTGTGCTTGCCCGATTAAAGGGAAAGCGTATGGTTACTATGTCAGAGTCCGATACGGCGGGCAAGCTGGATGAAGCCACGATAAAGCAGTATACAGGTGGTGAGGATATTACCGCCCGTGAACTGTATCAGAGTGCAATTACATTCAAGCCCCAGTTTACAATGTGGCTCTCCTGTAATGACCTGCCCGCAGTAAAGGACAAAAGCCTGTTTGCTTCTGACCGTGTGAGAGTCATTGAGTTCAACCGTCACTTCTCAGACGAAGAACAGGACAAAGGCTTGAAGGATTATTTTGAAACGCCCGAAGCTATGAAGGGTATCTTCACTTGGCTGGTGGCTGGATATTTCAAGTATCGCCGCTTTGGTTTGAAAATGTGTGACGATATGAAGAAGGTTATCAAGCAGTATGAGAAGGACAATGACCTGGTTCTGCAATTCCTTGAAGAAAAGTGTGAGGGTACAGACGAAGGGTATACAAAAGCTAAAACGCTGTATGATAACTATAAAATCTGGTGTAAAAGCAACGGGTATTATGTTTGCAGTATGAAGAAATTCAATGCAGAACTGACAACGCACCCAGAATGGTATCACGAAAAAAATCTTATTGCAGGGGTTACAGTATATCATGGACTGGCTTTGAAAGCAGTTTAGTAGAGTATTTTCGCTTTTTCCTATAAGTTTTCTTAGTATGCGCGTATATAGAAGAAGTTATAGTAAAATACGATTTTACTCTACAACCCTGTAGCCCAGGAAGGAGTTTATCATGGAAAGCTACGTTGAAAGATGGAAACGAGAGAAAGAAGAAGCCCGGTATAGGAAGGATGTGAGCAACAATGGCAGAAAACGAAAAGCCCGTAAAGATGGGGAGACCGAAGGGCAGCAAGGACAGAAAGCCCAGACGGACAGAGGGGTACAAAGAAAGCAGTCCGAAGAACTTAGAGAAAGCGAGAAGTAATTCCCCCATTATGCAGGGACAGAAGGGAGAAATGCCGAAGGGGTATAATGCGAAGATGGTTAGTTTCATTTTGGCTATTACCCCAAAGGAGCCGCTTGACTATAGTGACGTGGACGAAATGGAGAGACGGTTCTATAATTATCTGGAAATGTGCGCTGCATGGGATATGAAAGTAGGAAACCAGGCGGCGTATACTGCTATAGGTATTACTAAAGAACAAGCGTGGGAATGGGAGAATGTAACGAAGGGGAACCCCCTCCGCACTGACTTTATCAAAAAAGTTCGTCAAATTTGCGGGCTTTATAGAGAGGGTTTAATGCAGGACGGCAAGATAAATCCCGTCACTGGTATTTTCTGGCAAAAGAACTATGACGGCATGAAAGACCAGTCCGAAGTGGTTCTCACGCCTAACAATCCTCTGGGAGACAGTAAAGACACGGAAGCCTTAAAGCAGAAGTATCTTGAAGCCGCCGATATAGTAGAGGTATCAGACGAGACAGAGACAGCAGAGATTATAGAAACCTCTGCCGAAGATTGAGCCGCAGTATAGGGAGGTTTCACCAAAATATTTTGGCGCAGTATAGGCGGCTGTCTGAAAATTCAAGCCGCCAGTATAGCGTGTCTGTCCTCTTTATCCACCCTATAATTAAAGCGGCTCTATGGAACGTGTGGAGCGTATAAAAGGCAAAAAGAAACCCCGGCGGGCTTGTGTGCCTGTCGGGGCTTTTCTGTTATAACCATCTTAAACGGGGCTTTTTCTGCCGTCTCCAATAGTCTAACATTTCTTTTACTTTATCGGGGCTGTACATGGGTATATTATACAGTTGCAAGCCTGCGGGGGTCATATAGTACCCCTTGCCATATCTGGGCAGCAGTTCGCAACCTTTAACGCCTAAAATATTGCGGCTGTCTTGAGCGCAACGGGTTCTTAATGCTACCCTGCTATCAAAGTTTACTTTTATCGGGGTAGGAATAACAGACGCAAGCGGGCATTGTGTAGCGGCTATAATATGGACGTTTGCTGCCCTGCCTACCTGTGCAAGCCGTTGTAAAACGGGCTGCACCTGGCGGCGGGCGGTGGTCATTAAGTCGGCTAATTCATCAATGATAATATAGACCGCCCCGCCGTCATAGTTTTTTATATGGCGGGCTTGCATGGCTTTATAGCGGCGTTCTGTTATTTCCATAGCATAATTTAACGCTTGCACCATTTCCCCCGGTTCGCTGGAATATTTGAGCGTATGCGGTAACGGTTTATAGTCTATCAATTCAACCCGTTTCGGGTCTATCAAGATAAATTGCACTTGTGCGGAGCTTTTAAATAAAGCTGTGTACATTATGCCATTGATAACAACGCTTTTACCGCTGCCCGTTGCGCCTGCTACTAATAAATGAGGTTGTTGTAACATATCGCTGTAAAGGTCATATACTGCACCCGCTGGCGTTGTCCAGGTCTTTTTTAACATTCTTTTAACCTCCATTCTGAGAAAAGCCCCGGCGGGCTTGTGTGCCTGTCGGGGCTTGCCTGTGGGCTACTGTCCTATATAACTATAATCGTACTCTTGAACGGTTCCCAGGGTTTCCGCTGTGGGCTTTTCACCTGTGAAACGGTCTACAGTTCTAACAGGGATATAAAACGCTGTACGGTTCCTTTTCCCTCTCAAATTGTAGTATTCAAACGAGTTTACAGCTTCTTCAAAGCTGGCGGCGGCTTTTCCGCTTATGCTTATTTCTGGATGATATGGAAAGCCGGGGCGCAAGTTTGAAGGACAGAGGACAACCCGCAAGCCGTTGTTGTACGCTTTCCGGGCTGTGGTTTTAGTGATACGGACGAACAACCGCCCGCCGTCTGTGTAGGTGTATTCTTTCATGGTTTAACCTCCTGTATTTGTGCATTTTGTCAATGTGCTATTAACTGGCATTGCTGCGGGTTTGAAATCCCACTTTTTCCAGACCTCCCAGGGCTTGCACTCTGGGAACGCTTGCGCCCTAACTGGCTATTTATACCCGGCGCAACGGGTTGTTATTCTTCCTCGTCCTCGTCATCCTCTGCAAGTTCTTCTTCCAGTTCGTCCAGGGCTTCCGCTATTGCCTGCCCTAACAAATAACATCTTATAGTTACGTCCATAGATTCCGCACCTTGTCTTAATACGTCCGTCCCGTCCTGTCCGAACTCGTCCAGGGCTTCCGCTAACAAGTCCCAGTTGTGAGCAAGGTTTTCTTCCGCTTCCCAGGTGTTGAAAGTGTAACTTCCGCTTGCGTTGCCTGTCACGCTGTCAACTGTCCATAATTCGTCATTTAATTTTTCTTCCAGTCCTTCCCGGTTGCCTTTCCATTCATCAAGGTTTATTTCCTCTTTGATGTAGTCCAGAACGTCAGAAGTGACAGCTTCTAAATAATTGTAATTGGTCATAGTCTTTTACTTCCTTTCATTTGGTGGGGCTTGCGTGGCTGTTGCCTTGCAAGTTGTTTGTTTCTTATCTTGATATTACAATATCATAATATCTTGATATTGTCAAGGGGAAATATCAAATTTTCTTGATATTTTTTGCGTGGCTGGCTCTCGTACCGGGTGGGCTGGGACGGTTGCACCCCCGGCGGGGGAAATCGCCCCCCACCGAGCCGAGCCGGGTGAGGGTCAAAAATACCGCAAAAATAAAAAAGTATTGACAATATCAGAATATCGTGTTATTGTAATATCAAAAAGGAGGGCATAATCACATGAAGGAAAAAGATATTGTTCGTGAAGCAATGAATAAATCTGGATTTACACAAGTTGACTTACAGAAAGCACTTAACTTGAAAAGTCAGTCCAGTATTAGCACCTATCTGAAAAGCGACTCTATGAGGGTTGATACGTTTGTAAAAATGCTTAATGCAATGGGTTATTCAGTCAAGGTCACGAATGGAGAGAACGAATGGACGGTCGGTATTGAATAAGTATTGTAGAGTAAAATCGAGTTTTGTTATAACTTTATATAGATATACGACTACTAAGAGAAGTCATAGGAAAATCATTGATTTACTCTACAAGCCTACGGTTTGGAATACTGATTAAGGAGGTATAACCAATGGATGAATTAAGTTTCAAATTTCAGGAAACCGCTGTAAGAACCTTGTTGATAGAACGTGAGCCGTGGTTTGTAGGAAAAGATGTGGCAGAAGCATTACACCATACTAACCCTGAAAGGGCGGTTCGTAATTTTGTAGATGACGAAGATAAAGGAGTGACCGTTTTAGTCACCCCTGGTGGAACTCAGCAAGTTACAATTATCAATGAGCCGGGAGTATATTCTTTAATCCTGCAAAGTAAGACGGAAACTGCTAAAAAGTTTAAACATTGGGTAACACATGATGTTCTGCCGTCTATTCGTAAGCAAGGTTATTATTCCGTTTTGTCCGACGAAGAATTGATTGAAGCACTTACCCAAAAGCTACAAGACAATCCGAAGTTCTTGAAATATACTGATGGACTCACCCCGGCGCAAAAGAAGGACGCTGACAAATTAAGGAGAGAAGCTGATTATCAGGAGTTACGCAAAAACTGGAAAACTATGGAGCCACGGGAAGTAACACAAAGATTGAGTGATATTTTCTTTGATGACCCCAGACGGTTTGAAAGAGAGAACAACAAATTCATCTACTGGTATAACCACAACAAAATTTCCAGGATATAAGGAGAATGTACAATGAAGCGGTTTACAATGATTTTATTATCTCTTGCGGTATTGTTTAGCTTGACAGCTTGTGGTTCTTCTGAACCAGAGGTGGAGATAACTGCGGAAAGTGCAGTTACAGCATTACAAGAGAAGATACCTGATATAACCAGTATCATAGTATATGATGAAGAAACTGACCCGAATGAAAATTTAGGGAGACCGGGGCAATATATTGGTAAGGCAGACTTCTTTGATAGCCGCATGGAGTACGAAGAAGATAATGCTGGGACAATCGAGTTTTTCTCTTCTAAATCAGATTGTGATGATAGATATGAATATCTGTGTAAACTTTCTGACCCAGAGTTGGGAGCATTTGGTGTAAACCAATATATTTATAAATATAACCTTGCCGTGTTCAGAGTGAGTTATGATTTGACTCCTTCTCAAGCAGAAGAATATAAGCAAGCTATGGACGAGATTATGGGTGAGGTTTCCGAACAATACGAAGGATAACTTTATAACGAACCCTGAGTAGAGACTGAGGGTTGTCCAATGGGACTGTCTGATGACAGTCCTTATTTTTTTGCAGGAGGTTACTATGGAATATAAGAAAATCAAAACACAGATTGAAAATGCTGTGCGAAAATTCCCTTCTGACCCAGTGCCGTATGAGGATATGTTTTCTCTCTGCCGGGATATGGAGAAGGAAGATTTTGCAAAAGCTCATAAATGGAACCAGGCTTTTAGAAAGAAAATATCTGCTGCCATTCGTCTGTCTGTAACGGATGGGGATATGCTGGCGGCTGAACAGTTCGACAATCTTTTGTTCCGCTCTCTACTTTTTGGTGCGCCGCATTTCTTTGATGATTACTTGCAGGCAGTGGAGTTTGGCAAGCCGCTTGATAAGAAGTTCTATCAGCCCCGCCGTCATTACCTGAAACGGTATGTAGACGCATATCAGGAAGTGCTTGAGGGGAAGCTGGACTTTCTCTCTATCTCCATGCCGAAACGTGCGGGTAAGTCTCAGTTAGGTATCAACTTTACCAATATGCTTTCCGGGAAATTTCCTGACCGCTCTACCCTGATGGAAGGTACAGGTGATGACCTTGTGAAGTCGTTCTATTTGGGTTGCCTGGAATATATGACCACCCCCAGTGACTATCACTTTTATGATATTTTCCCTGAGAGTAAGTTGGTGCAGACAAACGCAGATACGAAGATTATCAATCTGCTTCATAAGTCCCGTTTCCCTACAGTAATGTGCCGTTCCATTGACGCAAGGCAGGTAGGTCTTTCCGAAGCAACGAACCTGCTTTATCTGGATGACTGTGTAGAGGGACGTGAGGAAGCAAAGAACAGACAGCGGCTTGATGATAAATGGGAGGTTATTTCTGGTGACGTTATCGGACGTGCAATCGAAGGAACGCCCATTGTGATTTGCGGTACACGGTATTCTCTGTATGACCCTATCGGGCGGTTACAAGAGGAAATGCGTAAGCAGGGTAAGCGAATGAAGATTATCGAAACCCCGGCTCTTGACCTTGTGACGGATGAAAGCAACTTTGAGTATGTGCGTGAGGGCAGGAAGGTTTTCACCACACAGTATTTCCGTGACCAGAGGGAAATGCTTTCAGCAGAACAGTTTGAGTCTGAGTTCCAGCAGCAACCGTTTGAAGCGAAGGGCTTACTTTTCCCGGAAGCCAGTCTGAACCGTTTCTTTGAACTTCCGATTGACCGTGACCCTGACAGTATCATTGCCGTGTGCGATACCGCAGATAAAGGCGAGGACTATTGCGCCATGCCGATTGCGGCGGTCTACGGGGATGAAGTGTATATTATTGACGTGGTGTTTGATGACTCTCCCCCGGAAGTGACGAAGCCAGAATGTGCAAAGGCTCTGATGGATAACAAGGTAGTTGCCTGTACCTTTGAGTCCAATAATGCAGGTTCATACTTTGCAAGGGATGTGCAGGAGATTATGACGAAGCGGGAGTATGTTTGCAACGTGAGAACTAAAAGGACAATCAGCAACAAGCAGACAAGAATTGAGTTTGCTTCTGATACCATCCTGAAAAACTTTTATTTTAAAGACCCGTCCCTCTATGCAAGGAACAGCCAGTATGCAGCTTTCATTAAGCAGGTGATTACATATACTCGCTCTGGTAAAGTGCCACATGATGACGCTCCTGACTCTCTTTCTCTGCTGGAAAATGAACTCAGGGGGCTTGTAGGTGCAAAGGTTGAAGTATTTAAGCGTCCCTGCTAATCCCTCAATGGTTATTAAAAATTTTTTCTTGAAATGAACATTGGAGGATGATATACTCATGTTAGAAGATATTTTGTGCAGTGAGGGAGGTGATTAACGTGGGTATGGTACTGCATGGAAGAATGATGATTACGACTGACGAAACAGAAGTAACCATGAATAACGTGCTTACTATCCTGCAAAAAGCACTTCCTTATCACTGGAAAAACCGCTCTGAGATTGATTATCTCTATTGGTATTACAGGGGCATACAGCCCATTCTCAACCGCCAGAAAGAGGTAAGACCTGAAATCTGCAATCATATAGTGGAGAACCGGGCGAATGAGATTGTCTCTTTTAAATCGGGCTATCTGATGGGAGAACCGCTACAGTATGTCTCCCGTGGGAACGGTGATAATCTGGCAGAAGCAATCAATCAGCTTAACGAGTTTGTTTTTGCAGAAGAAAAGCCTGCAAAGGATAAGGAGTTGGCTGACTGGTTTCATATCTGCGGAACTTCCTTCCGAATGGTTCTGCCTGATGAAGCGGGTGAGGAAGATGACGCTCCGTTTGAGATTTACACCCTTGACCCCAGAAACGCTTTTGTGGTGTATCACAACGGGCTGGGAAATAAACCCATTCTGGGTGTGAAATATGTGGTGGATGAAAACGGGCTGGTACATTACAGTTGCTATTCTGACCACGAGTATTTTGAAATCGTGGACACTCAAATTGTCGCACATGATACGCACATTCTGGGGGATATTCCGATTATTGAATACCCATTGAATATTGCCCGTATCGGAGCATTTGAGTTGGTCATTCCCCTGCTGGACGCTATTAACCTGACAGACAGTAACAGACTGGATGGAGTTGAGCAGTTTGTACAGGCACTTATGCTTTTCCATAACGTGGATATTTCCTCTGAGGATTACCAAAGGCTGCGTGAGGAAGGGGCAATTAAGTTCCGGGATATTGACCCGCAGATGAAAGCGGAGATTGACTACCTGATTAGCAATCTGAACCAGAGTGAAACGCAAACTCTGGTAGACCATATGTATCAGACAGTGCTTACCATTTGCGGTATGCCGAACCGTAACGGAGGTTCTTCTACAAGTGATACAGGTTCCGCAGTTATCATGCGTGATGGCTGGTCTGCTGCCGAAGCAAGGGCTAAGGACAGCGAACTCATGTTTAAAAAGTCTGAGAGGATTTTCCTCAGACTGATTTTGAACATTTGCCATACACTGGTAGATATGGATTTGAAGGTCTGCAACATTGAAATCCGCTTTACCAGGCGTAACTACGAGAACATTTACCAAAAGGCACAGGTGCTTGACCTCATGCTCAAGAATGAGAAAATTCATCCACGCCTTGCCTTTGAACACTGTGGCTTGTTTGTTGACTCTGACTTGGCTTACACATTGAGTGTGGAATATGCCAAAGAACAGGAAAAGAAAGCCCAGGAGTTGTTTGAAAAACAGCAAGCTATGAAAGAGGGAGGTAATGAAAATGACCCCAGTAATAACGAAGGAAATGGTGGAACAGATGGAAACACTGCTCAAACACGGGAGCAGGGTGGAAATACTGATTGAGCAGGGTAAGGTAGCCATTGTGGAAGTCAAACGAAAGCTGAAAATGAAGGAGTAACGCTGGGGCAACGGCTCTGGTGAGTCCAATGGGACTGTGAGTGATAAACTCATAGTCCTTTTATTTTTGCCATGAATGAGATTTTTAATTCCTATATTGAAGCGTTTGACGAACTCAATGTGCTTACTACCGCCAGTTATTACTCTGCTGATAACGAAGAACAAATTGCAGATGACGTACTCTCGTTTCTGATACAAGCCTACCGACTGGGAGTTGCGGCGGCAGGTGAAATGCTTACGGCTGACCTGAGCGTAGATGTGGACAGCATGAGAGACGTTATCTATTTCCTGATTGATGGGAAAACCTTTGAGGACAGAGTGGCAACCCATGTAGCTTCTGGCAATTTGACCGGGTTAAAGTTACTGGTTGAGTCAGAGTATCAAAGGGTTTTCAATGCCGCCATTTATGACGGCGGCGAACAGTACCAGAGAAATACAGGGATAAGGGTATCAAAGGTGTGGAGAACCATGCTGGATGAAGATGTGAGAGATACCCATAGATACCTGGAAGGTATGACGGTTCCGCTTGATGATTATTTCTACACCTGGGACGGGGATTATGCCCTGGCTCCACATGGTTTTACTCAGGTATGGAACAATGCGAACTGCCGCTGTGTGCTGGTGCTGAAAATGGATGGTTTGCAGAATTAACCCTTCTGCTTGTCATGGTGAGGGAACACCTTAAAACGCAAACTCAGACAAGAGGATAAAACGGAAAACATGGTGAGGGAACACCTTAAACGCAAGGAGGACTATTATGAGTTATTTAAGTGATTTGCTGGGCAGTGCCTACAAAGAGGGCATGACCGAAGATGAAATTTCAACTGCCTTACAGACGGTTGGACAGGGAAATGAAGCTGAGATTAACAGGCTGAAAGCTGCGCTTTCAAAGGTAAATTCCGAAGCTGCCGACTATAAGAAGCAGTTACGCACGAAGCAGACGGATGATGAAGCTGCGGAAGCTGAACGGAAAGCCAATATGGAAAAGCTGACTCAGGAAAATGCCGACCTCAAACGGTCTATCGCTCTTTCTGAGAAAAAGGCAAAACTGCTTGGAATGGGTTATGACGAGCAGTTGGCTGACAGTACCGCTACCGCTATGGTGGACGGTGACATGGACACTGTGATGGCTAATCAGAGTAAATATCTCGAAGCCCAGAAGAAGGATATTCTTGCCGACAAGATGAAGAAAACCCCACGTCCAGCTGGGGGTTCTGAGAATACTGGCGGCGCAGATTATCAGAAGAAAATCGCAGAAGCACAGGCAAGCGGCGATTATACCGCTGCCGCATATTATACACGCCTGATGGCACAGGAGACTGCGGCACAGGCAGAAAATAAGTAAAGGAGTGACATATAATGCCTGATACGTTTGCTACCAGTTTTGGTGTACTGAACTACAGCGGTATGCTGTTCAATAAGGGTAACGTGCGTACCCCGCTTTCTGCCATTATCGGCAGTAAGGCAAAAACCACGAACCATGTAGAATTTGTGACCGGACAGGAATACATTGCGGGCGGTAACGGTTCTCAGCCTAAAATCAGTGAGAACGCTTCTCTGACTGCCCCTGAGGCTACGGTGACGAAGCGTGAGCAGAAAACCAATGTGACTCAGATTTTCCAGGAGTCCGTGGGTATCTCTTACGGTAAGCAGAGTAATATGGGCACTCTGTCCGGGCTGAACGTGGCTAATCAGCAGGCTAACCCCATGAACGAACTGGACTTCCAGGTTGCGGCGAAGGTTCAGAAGGTGAACCGTGACATTGAGTACACGTTCATTAACGGCGTATATCAGAAGGCAACGGATGATAACACGGCGAACAAAACCCGTGGTCTTATCCCGGCAATCACCAGTAACACTATGGCTCTGAGCAGTAAGCCCCTGGGTCTGTGGGATATTGCCGATATGGTGAAGAAAATCTACGGTGCAAACGCCCCGACTGATGGGCTTTGTCTGTGGTGTGACGCTACTACGCTGTTCCAGGTGAACGCTGACGCTGTTCAGAACGGTCTTACCGTTGTCCCGGCTGCCCGTGAGATTAACGGTATCGCTCTTTCCAGTGTGGTAACGCCTATCGGTGTGGTTTACCTGTATCTTGGTGAGTGCCTGCCTGCTGGTACGGCTCTGCTTCTGAACCTGAGTGTTCTGGCTCCCGTTTATCAGCCTGTTCCCGGTAAGGGCAACTTCTTCCTTGAGCCGCTTGCAAAGACTGGCGCAGGTGAGAAGTATCAGCTTTTCGGGCAGATTGGTCTTGACCACGGCCCCGAATGGTATCACGGCAAGTTCACGGATATCAGCACGGAGTTTGACAAGCCGACTTACAGCCGTTCCGTTTATGTGGCGAACGCTTCTGAGTTCCCCACTGGCGGCGCAAGTGCCTGATTAAGAAAGGAGGGTGGACAGCATGACGAATGATGAAAAACTGGTAATTCTGAAACGCATTACGGGTGAGACGGATGACGAAGTGCTGTCCACTTATCTTTCTCTGGCTGCTGGGGTGGTTCTGACTCACGCTTACCCATACGGGGGTGTTGAAGAAGTCCCAGCTCAGTATGACAATGTTCAGATTGACATTGCGGCGTATATGCTGAACAAGCGTGGTGCAGAGGGAGAGACGAGTCATAGCGAAAACGGCGTTTCCCGTTCTTATGAAGATGGTGACATACCGCCTACTCTGCTGCGCCGTATCGTCCCTACAGCGGGGGTGTTGTGATGAAACTGATGAAGCGCAATTTATTCCCCATTTATTATTGCCTGTACAAAGGAAAAGAACCGTTGCTTGATGACAGCGGTTATGAGACGGGTGAGACCCGTATCTCTTATGAGTCCCCCGTTTCTCTTTTGTGCAGTGTTTCCCCCGCCACGGGGTATGCACAGGTAAATATGTTCGGTAATTTGGAGTCTTATGACAAGGTTCTGATAACGGACGATATGAGTTGCCCGATTGATGAAAACACAGTGCTTTTTGTAGATAAGGAGCCTGAGTTCAGTCAAGAGGGAGTACCACTCTTTGATTACCGTGTGCGTAGAGTGGCAAAGTCACTGAACAATATCTCTTACGCTATAAGCAAGGTGACTGTATCGTGAAGAAGCGTGTTATCAAGGTGGAGTTATCCCAGAAAGGGATTGATAAAGCCATAAAGGAACTGAATGACTATAAGAAATGGTTAAAGGATTGTACTGAGAAATTTCTGAAAGCCCTGGCTGACGAAGGGGCGCAGATTGCTACAGCAAAGTTTCAGCGGGCAGTTTATGACGGCACGAATGATGTAAAAGTCTCAGTTGAAAACAGGGATGAAGATACCGTTGCCGTTGTTGCCGTTGGAGGTGCAGTTCTGTTTATTGAGTTTGGTACGGGCGTGAAATATCCTGACAATCACCCGGAAGCTGGGAAGAACGGTTTTACCCGTGGGGGTTATGGGTATCACTTGGGCAGACTCAAAAACGGATGGCGGTATACAGGCAATCCGGGTTCCAATGGTGAGGTTATCACCAGTGGAGAACACGCTGGCGAGGTACATACCTACGGCAATCCTGCCAATATGAGTATGTACCAGACAGTCCGGGAGTTGGAAGAACATTTTGAAGAAATCGCAAGGAGGTGTTACACATGATTGACTGCGAGAATGAAGTTTATACCAGAGTCGCACAGGTGTTGCGTGAAAAATTTCCCGGTATAGACGTTGCCAGTGAATATGTGCAGTCACCTTCTTCTTTTCCTCATGCGAGTATCACCCAGAGTGACAGCTATACGCTGAACGAGCGGCAAGATACAAGCATGAAGGAAAATATGATTGAGGTCATGTTTGAAATCAATGTGTATTCCAATAGGACTGAGGGTAAGAAAACAGAATGTAAGAACATTCTGAAAGTAATAAATGACGAACTGTACTCCATGAATTTCAGACGGACGGCAATGACACCCGTTCCGAATATGGAGGACGCAACCATTTACCGTATCACTGCCCGGTACAGGGTAGCGACTGACGGGAGACATTTTTACAGGAGGTAATAAGTATGGCTACGAGTACCTATATGACTTTCCTCATGCACAAGAACGAGGACGCATGGGAGAAGTTGCTGGATATTACGGAGTTCCCCGACCTGGGCGGTGAACCTGAACTGCTGGAAACCACTACTCTGTCCCACCGTATGCAGACGTATGTAAAGGGTGTTCAGAGTAACGAAGGTCTGAATTTCAATGCGAACTATGACCTTACCGAATACAAGGCTCTGAAAGCACTTGAAGGTAAGGACGAAGAATACGCTGTTTGGTTTGGCGGTACGGAGACTGCTTCTCTGCCTACGCCTACTGGCTCTGAGGGTAAGTTTTCCTTCCGTGGTGATTTGTCCGTATTTGTTACGGGCGGCGGCGTGAATGAGGTTCGTGGTATGACCATCACGATTGCTCCGTCCACGGTTATCAGTGAAGTCACGGATGATGTGTAAGAAACATTTAATTTGAAGAATTAAAGGAGGGTTTGGCAATGGCTAAACAGATTATTTTCACTTTTGAGGACAAGGAATATACGCTTGAGTTCAACAGGCGTACCGTCAAGCAGATGGAGGACGAGGGCTTTGTTGCCCAGGAGATTGACTCCCGCCCCATGACGCTGCTCCCTGCTTTGTTTGCAGGTGCGTTTAAAGCACACCACCGTTTTGTGAAGCAGGAGACCATTGACAAGATTTATGCGGCTATGCCGAATAAGGAGGATTTGATTGGCAAGTTGGCTGAAATGTACAATGAGCCGATTATCGCTCTGATGGAGGAGCCTGATAACAAAGCGGAAAAAAACGTGGAGTGGACAACGAACTGGTAACGGGTTCTGAGTCCGGGGCTGCAACGGGCGGCGGCAACCGCCGCCGACCCGTTGTTTCACGTTACGGAGAAAAGTTTGAAGAACTTTGCGGATATTACATGAGCATAGGGATGACCTATCACGAATACTGGGATGGGGACTCTATGATGGCAAAATATTTTCGTGAAGCGGAAGAACGAAAAAGAGAACGTGAAAATTATAATGCTTGGCTTCAAGGGGTTTATATCTATGAAGCCTTGTTGGACGCTTCCCCGGCACTGAACGCTCTGAGTAAAAAGAAAAAGCCTTATCCCTACAGGAAATCTCCTATTCCGATTACTGAAACCGAAACCCGCAGGCAGAAGGATGAAGAAAATCGGGAAAAGATGAAAAATGGTTTGGGTGCTATGAGGGCGCTTATGGCGGGGATTAACAAGAAATTTGGGAAGGAGGGATAACTTATGGCAGTTGAGATTGAAGGTCTTGAGTTTCAAATTCAGTCCGACTCTGACAAGGCGGCGAAAGGTGTTGACGCATTGGCAGACAGTTTTGAAAAGCTGAAAAAGTCTCTGAAAGGTAACGCTGGCTTAAATGGCGTGAGTAAGAAACTGGAAGCTATCAACAGCGCAAAGGACAAGCTGACTGGCATGGAAAAGCTGGAAAGCCTTGCGAAAGCCTTAAATCAACTGAATACCGTGAAAGTTTCCCCCACAATCTCCAAAAGACTGACTGAAATCGGTACGGCACTGGATAGCCTTACCTGGTCTGATATTGAAAAAGTTGAGGATTTGGCAAAGGCTCTACAGAGTATGCAGGGGCTACAGGTTCCGAACCTGAGAGGGCTTACGAGCGGCAGACGTACTTCTTCTGCTAACTCTGCCCCGGCTCCCGCTACTGCTCCTGCTTCTACGGGTGCGAGTGCTGCTGGGGCGGGTGCTGCGGCTACCTCTGGCATGACTCAATATACAGCACAAACTCAGCAAGCAACGGTTCAAACTAATAGTTTTTTATCTGCACTGGGTAGAGTTGCAAGAGGTGTAGATGGATTAGTAGGTATTTCTTATCCTTTTACTCAATTAAAGAGTGCTTTGACAGGCGTACCGCAAAAAATAAGTGAAGTTGTTGGTAAGCTGAGAGAGATGTATGGGCAATTCAAGAACTCTGGTGGAGTTATCGGTATGTTCAGCCGAAGCATTAAGAGTCTTGCGAGTAGCCTTGGGTCTAAACTTGCAGCTTCTATGAAGAACTTTACTTCTTCACTGGGGAAAGGTCTCACTTCTCCCTTGAAGAAAGCTACCTCTGGTCTGGGGAAACTGGGCTATGCTTTTAAACAGGTTCTTCTCTATCAGGGGTTGAGTAGCCTGATTTATGGTTTTGCCAATGCCATGAAGGAAGGTATCAACAATCTGTACCAGTACAGTTCGCTCATGGGCGGTCAGTTCAAGAGTAGTATGGACAGTCTGGCTACGAGTTTCCAATACTTGAAAAACAGTATGGGGGCTATGGTATCTCCTATCATTAACGCTCTGGCTCCTGCTATCGACTTCCTGATTGATAAGTTTGTTGCCCTACTGAATATTGTCAATCAGTTTTTTGCGAGACTGACGGGCGCAAGTACCTATACTGCGGCGAAGAAATCTGCCGCTTCTTACGGGGACACAATCAGTGATACCGCAGGGACAGCGAAAAAGGCTGCAAAAGAGATTAAGGACGCTACCACTGGAATTGATGAACTGAACATTATCAGTCAAAATGATAATTCTGGTTCTGGCGGCGGTGGCGCAGGCGGCAAAGACTATGGTTCCATGTTTGAGCAGTTGCCGATTGAAAACTCTATCTCTGAGTTTGCCGACAAACTGAAAGCGGCGTTTGAAGCTGGGGACTGGAAAGAACTTGGAACCCTTCTGGGTGAAAAGTTTAACGAGATTGTGGACAGCATTGATTGGTCTGGTATTGGTCATAAGATTGGCTACGGACTGAACGGTGCAATTCAGACGGCGTATTGGTTCCTTGATACAGCCGATTTTACCAACCTTGGAGCGCACATAGCAGAATTGCTTAATGCGGCTTTGAGTGAGATAGATTTTACCTACGCAGGGCGGTTGATGGTGAAATGGTTTACCATTCTCCCCGACCTGATTATCGGTTTCCTGAGTGAACTGGATTGGGGACTGGTAGGTAAAAGTATCAGTGATTTTATCATTGGTGCGTTTGATGAAGCTACAAAGTGGCTGAATAGCTACAACTGGTCTGACCTGGGTTCTCTGCTCTGGCAGAAAATCAAAGACCTGTTCACCAACATTGACTGGGGAGGTATCGCAAGCAGTATCTTCACTTTTCTTGGCACAGCCATTCGTTCTTGTGTTGAGTTCCTGGGTGGCTTCTTTGGAAGTATCGGGAAGGACATTAAGAACTGGTGGGATAAAGAGATTGCCGGGGAGGATTGGAAGGAAACCGCTGTAAACCTTCTGAACGCAATCGGCAAAGGATTTGCCGACATAGGCTCTTGGGTCATGGACAACATGATTGACCCGCTCTTTAACGCACTGGTTGGGGAGGAAAAATGGGCTGAGTTCAAGCAGGCTGGTAGAGACCTCTGGAACGGCTTCACTCAGGGTGTGCAGGAGTTCTTTGATGACCCCGGCGCATGGATTAAACAGCATATCGTTGACCCGTTTGTGAAATGGTTCAAAGACCTGTTCGGTATTCACTCTCCGTCTACGGTGATGAAAAAAATCGGGCAGTATGTGGTAGAGGGATTTTTGGAAGGTATCAACTTCTTTTCTTCTATCGCCGGGACTGTGAAGAAATGGGGAAGCAGTGTTGTTGAGTGGTTTACAAAGGGTGAGGACGGCAAGGGAATTGTTGAGCATTTCAAAGAGATTGCTGGGAATATTATCAGCGGTTTTAAAGATAAGGTTGGCTCTACCTATACGACCGTCAAGACCAATGTGACTACCTGGGCTTCCAAAGTTAAAGAGTGGTTCACCAGTAATTCCTTTGGAGGTGTAAACCTCTCCACATTCGCTACTTATGCCAATGAGACCATAGAAGGTTTCAAAAGCAAAATCGGAAGTGCCTATACGAATGTGAAAACGAACATTACCACCTGGGCTTCTAAGGTTAAAGAGTGGTTTACCAGTAGTTCTTACGGAGGGGTGAATTACCAGAACTTCTCCACTTTTGCCAACAATACGATTGAGGGCTTTAAGTCTAAAATCGGCTCTGCTTATACCACGGTCAAAACGAATGTTACGACTTGGGCAAGCAAGGTGAAGGAATGGTTTACCAGTAGTTCCTTTGGCGGCGTGAACAGCGCAAACTTCTCTACGTTTGCAAGCAATGTCATTACTGGATTTAAAGACAAAATCGGTTCTGCCTACACGACCACTAAGAGTAACATTCAGACGTGGGCTACCAATGTAAAGAACTGGTTTACTGGGATTGCTTCTAACTCTGCGTTCGCTGGGTTTGCAAGTGATGTTATCAACGGTTTTAAGAACAAAATCGGTTCTTATTATACAACCGCAAAAAGTAATATCACGACCTGGGCAAGCAAGGTAAAAGAGTGGTTCCAGTCTGAGAACTCTAATGACTCTTGGAGTACCATTGCAAAGAACATTGTGGATGGATTTGCAAACGGTGTTACCAGTTGGGCGAGAAGGTGTAAGGACGCTGTAGTAAGTTGGGGACAATCCGTTCTGAACTGGTTTGAGGACACGCTGGATATAAATTCGCCGTCTAAAGTTTTCTATAAGATTGGTGGATTTGCCGTTGCGGGCTTTAACAACGCTATTGCTCAAGTGGGTAAGACCACAAGAAGCGTGGTGGGTGAATGGGCGAATTCGTTCACAAGTATTACGCCGACAATGGCTATGGCGGTTGATACCTCTGCTTTACGGTATTACGACTCTGACGCATTTGCGAGAACTATTTCTTCCAATGTGGAGACGAACAATGAAATTTCTTCCACTGGGTTTAAGCAGGCTATGGAGGACTTCTATCGTGAGTATGTGGAGCCGACTCTGAACCAGATTGCGGAAGATACCCGCAGACAGGCAGATAAGGACGAACACCCGATTGTGCAGATTGGCAATCGTGTTATCACGGACGCTGTAGATGTGCAGACGAAAGCCAATGGATATAGATTTACGAAGTAAGGAGGTGCGGTGACAATGGCATATCTGGCAATTAACGGGTACGAGTTACCGTCTCCTAAACGTGGCGTAAGCCCGGTAGTCACCACTCTGGTTGACTCTGGGCGAAACGCTAACGGTACTGTAGTGGCACAGAGAATTGGACGTGACCAGTATAAGATTGACAATCTTGAATGGCCGTGGCTGACTGCCGAACAGTGGGAAACGATATTGAGTATTCTATCCAACTTTTTTGTGGACGTAACCTTTATTGACCCTGTTACCAATTCCAGGAAAACAATCAAGATGTACTGTGGTGACAGGACTGCCGAACCTTACTGGGTTGATGATGACGGCAAGCCCACGCACTACAGGAATTGCAAGGTAAATCTGATTGATACGGGGGAGTGATTATGCAGAAAGTATCGAAAGCGTATAAGAAAAGCATGAAAGCCCCTTTGCGGGAGAGAGGTTATATAATGCTCTCTTTCGGCGTGGTCAATCAGGAAGCACAGGCAAAGGCAGAGGTTTCAGACGGGGATTTTACCTATTATTCCAATGAGGGAAATCTGTTCAAAGAACATGATGACAGCTTGGTATACGCTACACTGGAAGAAAACTTTACACGGGTAGATGGCTCTATGTATTTTCTGCCCAGAGAGTCCCCGTCTGCACTCTACCTTGATACCGGGCTGGTAGGGAGAGACCTTGTATCGGAAGCACAGTATGAGGTCACAATCGACCTGAATATTAAGGCAACCGACTTTAGAGGTATCACAATCAATTTTGGTGAGAACTACCCTACCGATTTTGACTTTGTAACCGATAAGGGGCAGGTGGTGGAGTTCAGAGGTAATGACCAGGCAATTTTCAGTACAGAGGAAGTGCTGGAAAGCGTAACTACGCTGACGCTGGTTATCTACCGCATGAAGAACCCTCAAAGCAGGCTGCGGATTTATTCTTTCCGTTTTGGTTACGGCTTGATTTATGAGAATGACTCTGTGTTGAGTTCGTCTCTGGAAAGCTATGTTTCCCCTATCGGCAGTGATATTCCGCAGATTGATTTTACCGTTACCCTGAAAAACTACGATAAATATTTTAACGTGGACAACCCGAAGTCTGCTATCAACTTTTTGGAGACTGGACAGGAAATGGAAATTTTCTATGGGTATCAGCTTCCAGATGGCGGCGGGATTGAATGGGTAAGAGGGAACCACCTGCTTTGTTCTGAGTGGGAGTCTGATGACTATACAGCGACTATCCGCTGTCAGGACGTTTTCAGGACTATGGACTCTGAGTATTACAAGGGAATGTACGTTGGCACAGGGAAAAGCTACTATGATTTGGCTCTGGAAGTTTTGCAGGACGCAGGACAGACAGACTATTACATAGACCCCCGGCTGAAAAACCTGTATTCTAAAAATCCTTTGCCCCGTGTGCAGCATAAGGAAGCGTTGCAGATTATCGCCAACGCTTGCCGTTGCACGTTGTCTCAGACGAGGTACGGAACCATTCAGATTAAATCCAACTTTATTCCCGAAGCGGCGGCAAGCAGTAACGGTGAGACGGATTACTCCAATGTGAAGAATATCCTAAATACCGATACGAAAAGCGAATACGCAACTCTGGCAACGAATTACACGACTGCTGACGGGAAGATGTACTTCCTTCCCAGAACGGCAAGTGCGAGGACGCTCAATACAGGTTTTGTTTCCAATGAACAGTCTGACGGGGAAGGAAAGTTCACTACAAACCCTATCGTGACAATCGTTCAGGAAGCCGCCTGTATGTACCACGGCGTTAAGTTCACGTTCGGAAATGCCTTACCTTCCGGGATTGTGATTAGAACATATAACAATGGAGACCTGGTGACAGAGTACGAAGTAGAGGAAGAAATGGAGAGAGTTCTGGTTATCCTCTATGACTTTGATGACTTTGACACCATGCAGATTGAGTTTACAGGGACAGCGGAACCTTACAACCGCATTGTGCTGAACAACTTTGCTTTTGGTGATGTGACAGACTTCACTATGGAGCGAATGGATATGACCAGTTCCCCGAAAGCAATTAAGCAGGAATTGGTAAAAGAGGTTATCGTCCCCTGTTACAGTTATCAGCAGGGAACTTCTGAGGAAACACTGGTAAGTGAAGAAATTACCGTAACTGCCGGGGACGTGGAAACCTTCTTTGTTGGTGAACCTTCCTACAATTTCCGGGCAACGCTGAATGAAGGAAGTTCTGGCGTGACAATCACCGACTGGGGCAACTATTATGTGACCCTCAAATTCAGCCAGACAGGAACCTTCCGACTGGAAGTGCTGGGGTATCGGTACAAGATTGTGGAGCGATATGCGACAAAATCTTTGAACCTGAGAGGAAAAACCGTGAAATGGGAAAACCCCATGATGAGTGATATGGAAATGGCGCAGGATTTGGCTGATTGGCTGGGGGACTACTATTCCGCAGGCATTGAGTATGAGTATTCGACCAGAGGGAACCCGGAGATTGACGCAAACGATATTGTGTACCAGGAGAATGAGTTCCATGACGGTATGAAGGTTAATATCTACCGAACCACTATCAACTTCAATCAGGCGTTCTCCGGGAAGGTAACAGCCCGCAGGACAACCGCATAGGAGGTGAGGTTCAATGAGTTGGGTTACACCCAAAACAGATTGGCATGGGCAGACAGACAGTGACGGCAACTATACGGGTGACAGGTTCAATGCTGCGGATTTTAACCGTATCAAGAATAACCTTGATTATCTGCGAGATATGGCTATCAAACTGTATGACGAATTTTCCATTGTCAGTCTGGGAACAGACAGAACTCCGAAGGATTATTTCTATGCTGATGAAATCAATCAGCTTGAGGAAAATCTGAAAACCATTAACAACTCTACTTTGCAGATGGCATACGGGGAGCCGCCCGTATATTACGATAACGGAAACACAATGGACTTTACAGAGTTGAACCGCTTGGAAAGCGCAATTCTTGACCTGTATGACCGTCTGACAAACGAGAGTGAGGGAAGGAGGATGTTTACATGGAATTTTGGAATGAAGGGAGGGGACTTGTAAATGGCATGGGAACTTTTACCCGTTGATTATACGGACGCTGTTTGGAGTGGCTTGAAGCGGTACAATACCGTGAACAATGAGGACGGCACAGTTTCCTTCCAGGACGTAACGGTGTATTCAGGAAAGGAAAAATCCTTCTTTGGAGCAAAGGACGCTAACAGGATGAACGAAGCCCTGAATACGCTTATGAGTATGGTGGAGAATGGAACTGACCTGTATACAGCTTTCCAGAATTACTTTGCAGTGCAGAAGGATTTGTTTGAGGAAGAAGCAGACAGCAAGGCAGAGGATTTTGACGATTACACCGATAATTTAAAAGCTGAATATCAGGCGAGTATGGCTCAGTTTGAAAGCCAACAGCAACAGACGTTCAATGCGTGGTTTCAGGCTATGCAGAACCAGTTATCTCAGGACGCTGCGGGGAACCTGCAAAATCAGTGTACGGAACTGGACGAAAGGCTCAGTCTTTTAGAGTACATGACTATGCAGAATGACTTCTCTGCTCCGATTGCTACGGATGACGAGACTATCACTCTCATTGTGGATGACCTGGATTACGCTATTTTGGCAGATTGGAAACATAAGGAGGAATAAAGAAATGTCGGTTATTAGCGTTCAGACAAAGAAATTTGGAGACCTTGATACTATCCTTACCGCAGGTGATGACAGCCTGCTTCTTATCCATGATGGTACGGGAGTCAAGACTATCTCCACGGCGAACTTCAAAAAGGATTTGAAGGAATACATGGAAGGGGTCAATACCATTCTGGCACAGTTGACCTATGACAATGCCGGGGCGCACAACTCTATCTACAGAGGGAAGAACCTTGGCACTACCGTAACGGAGGAACAGTGGGAAGCTATTTCCAGTGGTACTTTCACTGACCTGTACATTGGTGATTACTGGGTTATCGGCGGCGTGAACTGGCGTATTGCGGCGTTTGACTATTACCTGAACTGCGGCGATACCAGTTTTACGAAACACCACGCAGTCATTGTGCCTGATACCTGCCTGTACAATGCTCAGATGAACACTACCAACGTGACCACTGGCGCATACAAAGGCTCTGCTATGTACACGGCGAACTTGGCGCAGGCGAAGTCCACTATCAACAGTGCGTTTGGAAGTTCGCACGTTCTGTCTCACAGAATTTATCTTTCCAATGCAACGTCCAACGGTAGGGCTTCTGCTGGTGAGTGGACAGACAGTACCGTTGACCTGATGTGTGAACACATGGTTTACGGAAGTGGTATTTTCAGCCCGGTATCGGACGGCAGCAGTGTTCCGAACAATTACCGTGTTGAGAAAGGGCAGTTGCCGCTCTTTGCTCTGGAACCGTCCAGAATTTGCAACAGGGATACATGGTGGCTGAGAGATGTGATAACCGCTGCTGACTTTGCCGATGTCTTCTACCGCGGCGATGCGGACTACTACGGCGCTTCTGCCTCTTATGGCGTTCGTCCCGCTTTCTGTATCGGTTAATCTAAAATCCCCTCCCCCTTGTGGGGAGGGGTAGAAAGGAACTTGCGATATGTCAGTATTAAAAAGCAAACGGAAACCCTCTCAGTTTGAGGTATTCCACCATTTGAATAAATTGAGAAAGGAAATTACTGATTTGCTTCTCCGGGACTTTGGCTATAATGCGATAAAATCTGAGAAGCGTCTGGAAAGACGGTTCGGTAGCAGAAGTTACGAAGAACTTACTGACATTGAGAAACAGCAGTATGACCGCCAGAAGAAAAAGCAGGACGCATTTGACGAGTGGTTTATCGAGAGTGAAAGGAACGCCATTATTGACTGTCTGCGGTCTATCGGTGAACACGTCTATACAGCAAACAGTATCTATCCTACATACCCGGAAGAACTGGTTGAAAGGCGGCTTCATCAGGATTTGGCAATCGGTCAATGTTACAGGCTGGTTCAGGAATTACAGTACGCAATCGAGACGCTACCAGTTGATGTGAATACCTACTTGCGGTTTGGTGCTGATATTCAGAAAGAAATTGACCTTATCAAAGGTTGGAGGAAGTCTGATAACAAGTTCAAAACGGCTCTTTCACAGGGCAATCTCTAATACCGCTGCTAACTTTGCCAATGTCAACAACAACGGCAATGCGAACTACAACAACGCTTCTAACTCTAATGGCGTTCGTCCCGATTTCGATACTGTGATTAAATAGGCATTTGACCGTTTCACAGTGAGAGAAAGGAGAGATTGTCCTTCCGTATGGTAAATACTAAACACGACACAGGCGGTTACGACCGCTCCTGTTATCAGCGTGAGATATTTGACGGCAATGCGTTGTATGACGCTTACATAAAAGCAAAGAAAGGGAGTGACTGGAAACCGCAGGTACAGAAGTTTGAAATGACCTACCTTTTATCGCTGGCAAAAGTCCAGCAGGATTTAAAGGATGAAACCTACGAATTTTTACCCGGAACACGCTTTATTATCAATGAACGTGGCAAGACCAGATGTATTACTGGCGAACAAATACAGGATAGAGTGGTGAAACACGTTTTATGTGATGAAGTAATAACCCCGGCAATACGCAAACACCTCATTTATGATAACGGCGCAAGCCTTGAGGGTAAGGGAATTGCATTTACCAGGCGCAGGCTGGAAACCCACCTGCACAGGTTTTACAGCAAACATGGTTCCAATGATGGATATATCCTTTTGATAGATTTTTCAAAATACTATGACAATATTCAGCATGACGTTCTGATGAAACTGTTTTCAAAGTATATCACGGACGGAAGGGCTTTACGTTTGCTACAGCGGATTATTGACCGGGAGAAGATAGATGTTTCCTACATGACGGATGAAGAATACGCCCACTGTATGGAAATGGTATTCAATTCCCTTGAGTATGAGAAAATTGACAGGCGGCTGCTGACGGGTGAAAAGTTCATGCGAAAGCATTTGAACATTGGAGACCAGGTAGCGCAGGACGCAGGGATAGCCTATCGAATACCGATAGACAACTTTGTGAAGATTGTCAAAGGGGTAAAATTCTATGGTGCGTATATGGATGACAGTTACGCAATCCATGAGAGTAAAGAGTTCTTACAAGACCTGCTCTCAGAAATTATTGAGATTGCAAAAGGGATTGGTATTACCGTGAATGTGAGAAAGACCAGAATATGCAAACTGTCTGAAATGTGGAGGTTTCTTCAAGTGCAATACTCTCTGACGGAGACTGGCAGGGTGATACATAAAATCAACCCGAAAAGACTTACGGCTATGAGACGGAAATTGAAGAAGCTGGCGGGGAGACTTCCCGAAAAGGAATTTTACAATCTGTACCATTCGTGGATGGAAAATCACTACCGAATTATGAGCAGGCAACAGAGGGCAAATATGAATGACCTCTACAATAAGTTAAAGGAGGAACATTACCATGTACAAACTGATTTTGGCTGATGGGACTGAACTGACAGGGTTCACAAAGAATGGTGACAACTATATCCGCAAGGAGAAGGTGGAGGAGAGTGTTTTTAAGGACAATCTTTCCACGCTTGAGATTACGGATGGTGAGGAAACTATCACCATGCACAATGCTGAACTCATTCAGCAGGTGGAGGACGCAGACGGCTTTCATATCTGTTTCAGAGAACTCTCTGCACAGGAATTGCAGTATGCGGCTCTTACTGGGCAGATTGAGGATATGACAAAGGCAATGAATGTTCTGCTGACTGGAAAGGAGGAAGGTTAAAATGGATATGAAACAGGCTGCTCTTGAAATGAGAAAGGCACTTCAACTCTTTGTAGGGACACTGGACGTGGAAACTCAGCTTGACAAAATGCTGGAAATCCCCTCTGTATTCCCTGACTATGCCGTAGGTGTGCCATACAAGACGAAAGATGTTTTCTCCTGGGGTGTGAACTCTGTGGGAGACCCGCAGTTGTGGCAGGTTCTTCAAGACCACACAAGCCAGGAACAGTACCCGCCTGATACTGCCGTGAGTCTTTATAAAAAGATTGGCGTGACAGAGGAAGGCTACCCCGAATGGACTCAGCCTTTGGGCGCAACAGACGCTTACAGCAAGGGTGACATTGTAAGCTACAAAGGAACCCTGTACCGTTCTACGATTGACGGGAATGTATGGAGTCCTGAAAGCTACCCGGCTGGCTGGGAGAAGTACACAGAATAAGCAGAAAGAAGGTGGTTCCAGTGGAACAGTTTTTAATGCAGACGTACACTATTGCATTGCCCATTGTGCTTACGGCTCTTATGGGGTACATAGTCTTTCTGTTGAAAAATCAGAAGAAGGACAGGGACGCAAACAGCAGAGGTACTATGCTGCTCCTGAAAGTGCAGTTGATTGAGTATCATGCCGAATGGAAAGCGAGAGGTTATGTGACGAAACATGGCTTGCAGAATTTCCTTGAAATGTATGACGCTTATCATGCGCTTGGTGGAAACGGTATGGTGACGGAACTTCTAAACGAAGTGAAGGAATTGCCCATTAAGGGGTGAGAATATTGAAACCAGGACAACGGTTCTGGATGGCTCAATGGGGCTAAGGGTGAGATACCTTTAGCCCCTTAATTTTTTAAAGGAGGTATTTACCATGACGAACATTAACTGGATTGTACGAATTAAGAACAAGAACTTCTGGCTGACCATTATCCCGGCTCTGCTTCTGCTGGTGCAAGTTGTGGCGGCACTCTTTGGCTTCACGCTTGACCTGGGAGACCTGGGAAACAAGCTGATTGATGTGGTCAATGCAGTGTTCGTGGTTCTGGCTATCCTTGGTGTTGTGACCGACCCGACCACGGAAGGTGTAGCCGACTCTACGCAGGCACTTACTTACACTAAACCGAAAAAGAAGGGAGAATAATTATGAGCAACAGTTCTTTGGTGGATTGCACTGTCAAAAGTCCGAACCATAGCGGCGCAAGAACCCATTCCATTGACCGTATTACGCCCCACTGTGTAGTGGGGCAGCTTACGGCAGAAAGTATTGGCGGGTGCTTCACAAGCACTTCCCAGCAGGCAAGTTGCAATTATGGTATCGGAAAAGACGGCAGAGTGGTTTTGTGTGTGAATGAAGGGAATAGAAGCTGGTGTTCTTCCAGCAATGCGAATGACCAGAGGGCGGTCACGATTGAATGTGCGTCCGACCTCAATCACCCGTATGCCATGAACAATGCCGTTTACCAGAAACTTATTGCGCTCTGCGTGGATATTTGCAAGCGCAACGGCAAGACGAAGTTGATTTGGCTGGGTGACAAGAATAAGACCATTGCTTATGAGCCGAAAGCAGGTGAAATGGTGCTTACCGTCCACCGCTGGTTTGCGAATAAGGCTTGCCCCGGAGATTGGCTTTACAACCGTCTGGGAGACCTTGCGGCGGCTGTCACTGCAAAACTGGGCGGCACGTCCTCCACTGGCACTTCTGGCTTGCAGGCTACTTCCCTGAAAGATATGGAGAACGCCGACATTATCAAGAAGATTGGCAGTTTGTTCACGGCTGACCAGAAGAACAGCGGCGTTCTGGCTTCTGTGTCTCTGGCACAGTTTATCCTTGAGTCTGGGTATGGTAAGTCCGAACTGGCTCAGAACGCCAACAACTGCTTTGGTATGAAATGCAGTCTGTCCGGGAATACCTGGGGCGGCTCTACTTGGGATGGCACAAGCAAGTATACGAAGAAAACGCAGGAATATGAGAACGGGCAGTATGTGACCATCACGGCTGACTTCCGCAAGTATTCCAGCATGGAACAGTCCATTGCTGACCATTCCGCATATCTGCTTGGTGCTATGAACGGCAGCAAGAAACGCTATGATGGTCTGAAAGACTGTACCGACTACAAAAAGGCAGTCCAGATTATCAAGGACGGCGGCTACGCTACCTCCCCGGATTATGTGGAGAAAATCTGCAATATCATTGAGACCTGGAACCTGACTGCCTATGACGCTGCGGAAAGCACGAGCGGCGCAAGCGGTACATTCCCAGACGTTCCTTTTACCGTAAAGGTCATCATAAACGATTTGAACTACCGCTCTGAGCCGTCCATGAGCGGCAAGGTGAAGGGGCAGACTGGCAAGGGTGTATTCACTATTGTTGAGGTCAAAGACGGATGGGGACGGCTTAAATCTGGCGCAGGCTGGATTTATCTGCTCAACCCGTCTTACTGCACTGTCAACGGCTCTGCTTCTTCTTCTGGCGGTACGGCAAGTGCCGTTCCGTATACGGTGCGTGTCAAGGTTTCTGACTTGCGTATTCGCAAAGGTGCAGGCACGAACTATGCGGCTACTGGCTCCTATACGGGCAAGGGTGTATTCACCATTGTTGAGGAAGCGCAGGGGCAGATTGACAGCGCAGGTAACAAGGGTCTCTGGGGCAAGCTGAAAAGCGGCGCAGGCTGGATTTGTCTTGCCTATGACAACTATACCGAAAAGGTCTAAAACCGCTGATAACGCTTAATCTGCGGGCATACAAAGGTATGAATGACAAGGTTTCCGTGAATTGTCGGATTTGCACTCATACCTGGTGGTTTCGGGCGGCGGTATTGCCGCAGGATAAGGAACTGGAAACGGCGCTGTT
>ERZ780195.361-NODE-361-length-46685-cov-18.228329_pt1 | contig 46685 bp, 78 predicted proteins | sample MGYA00511017_ERZ780195 | MGnify/ENA primary metagenome ERZ780195 (study PRJEB29588, sample SAMEA2159974) | human gut metagenome | biome: human gut; feature: human-associated habitat; material: faeces | place: Denmark | collected 2008/2010 ...
GGCTGCAAAGTCTGGAAAGTCTGCAAAGGCTGCAAAGTCTGGAAAGTCTGCAAAGTCTGGAAAGGCTTTGTACGGACTACGGAAATATAAGAATAGAGTCAGATGCTGTAATTTACTGTGATATTCCATATAAAAATACAAACAGATATGGAGATGAAAAAGCAGAATTTGACTATAACTCTTTTTATGACTGGGCTTGTTCACAGAACGTTCCTGTATTTATATCAGAGTACGATATGCCAGAAGATAGATTTGAATGCGTACTTGAAATAAAAAAGCAATCTTGCATGGCTGCTACAAAAACGCTTTCAGCAACTGAGAAATTATATATTCCTAGGAAGAAAGGAAAGATAAAATGAAAGTAGGAGGTACCTGAATAATGGATATTTCAACATTAGACTCATGCGGGGTGAAAGCATGAAATATGTGCGAATAAAACCGACTATAGTTGAAGCTATTCAATGTTTTACTACTCCAGAAAGTATAGCTCAAATCGAAAAGTTTGTTGGCGATTCGGTAGAAATTAATAACAACCTTAAATCACCACACATTAAGATTTCTACATATTCTGTTCTATTTAGAGATGGCGAAAGAGTTGATTTGGTAATCATAAATTCCGGAGACTACATATTGCGTGATGAAGAAGGGTATTTCAGCACAATGACAAAAGATGAATTTGAAAAAGAATTTAAGGAGGTATCTGGATAATGGAATTAAAACAGACAGTTGAAATGATGAATAGTGCAGATTACAAGGAACGCTTTAAGGCAGAGTATATGCAGGTGGTTATTCGATATAAGAAACTTGCGAATATGCTTGAAAAGTGGGACAAAGGGGAACTCCCATTTACTCCTACTTGTCCGAGAAGCACTTACAATATGCAGGTAAGAGCAATGACGGATTATATTGCTGTTCTGGAAGCAAGGGCAGTTATGGAAAAAGTTGATTTGGAGGTATGATTATGGACATTTCAACATTAGGCTCATGCATCGCAATCGTTATGATTTGCTATATCGTAGGAATGGGTTGTAAAGCATCAAAAAGAATCTCCGATGAATGGATCCCGGTAATCATGGCGGTTATTGGTGGGATTCTCGGAGCAGTCGGAATGGGAATTATCCCGGATTTTCCGGCAACGGATTATATCACGGCAGTTGCAGTCGGTATGTTTAATGGACTGTCGGCCACTGGCGTGAATCAGATTATTAAGCAGACAGTGCAGAAAGAATAATTAAGGAGAGGGTATCATGTACGAAAAAACTTTGACGATTTTCAATTATTATGAGAGTCCGACAACAAGAGATGCGTACTGGTATCCTCATGTTTTATCCGGCGTTGACATCATTACGGATAAGGGAGCAATCCTCAAAAAGTACGGACCAGACGCAACAGACAACGCACAGTTACACGTTCGATACACTGTCCAGAACGGAGACATAACCATTACTGATAAAGACGGCAAGATTCTTCCATGGATGCCACCTAAAGAGTGGAAACAGCAGATTAACAACGCTCTGGAAGACACTATCACATTCTCAGATGAATCGTTCTTCTGGGAGGGTGAGTGGACTGGCGGAACAGTAACTGACAGTGATTACCGAAACGGATTCTACCAGTACATGAACGAGAACAAGGATAACGTGTTTAAAATTACCAGTGTAGGTGGTCCATATACACTGATTCCGCATTTCGAGATTCTTGGTAAGTAATATGAGTAAAATTCATCATTTCAAAGGATTCTCCGTAGTTGATGGAGATATGAAAATCAAACTGAATATGGATAGATTTTCCAGGCAATACCAAGAAGCCCAGTATCTCCTTGATGGAATGGTAATGGACAGCATGGTTCCGTTTATGCCGATGATTACAGGGGACTTTATCAACCGAACAAGAGTTGAGAGTACATCCTTACAAGGAACTGGGAAAGTATGCGCGGCGGCGGCCCCTTATGGACGTTTTCTATATGAGGGAAAAGGAATGGTTGACGAAGCAACCGGAAGTCCCTACGCAAGACGTGGAGCAAAGAAAGTCCTTGTCAGTCAATTCTCTGGTCGGACAGCCGCAAAGGAGAATCTTGAATACACCAGACAGGCTCACCCACGGGCACAGGCAAAGTGGTTTGATGCCGCTAAACGACAATACGGCAGTACGTGGATTCGCAAAGTAAAAGCACAAGCAGGAGGTGGCAGACATGGCGGATAAACCTATTGGAAAAGATGCAACCGGATACGAGATTCTGACAGATGCCATGAAAGCACTCTTGAACCAGTATCCGGGACTGTATGAAAATGAAACAATCAAATTTGAAGAACTCAGCAAAGATTCCGGAATCGCTTTCTCGGCAGACAATGGAGCTTTGATCTATTCAGAAAAGGAAGATGTATGCGGTGTAATGCATCAGGTATGCCAGTATCCGTTTTATGTGGTTTACCGCACGGCATCCGACAAAGAACGGCAGAAGTTATCTGTTCAGAAGTTTCTGGACAATCTCGGTAAATGGATATGCCGAGAACCAGTTATTATAAACGGCTCTGAGACGCGTTTAAATGCGTTTCCTGAGCTTTCACAGGGACGAGCGATAAAACGTATCACGCGTGACAACTCCTATGGTTTAGAGCCACAGGAGAGCGGCGTACAGGATTGGCTATTGCCATTATCGGTACGCTATGAAAATACTTATGAAGTAATATAACAAGTAACAACCGGCTATCAATTAGAGATAGTCGCTAACCTACACAGCCTTTTAAAAGTTATAGGCAGAAAGGACATTTCTATGGCAGTTACAGGCAAGATTGACCGTAAATATATGGCTCATTATATCGATGCAGGCTCTCTCTGTGGGGGACTGACACCGAAATATGAGCGTCTTGGAAAAGATCTGGAAGAGTACAACGTTGAACTCAACCCGGATACCGAAACATCTAAAAACATTCTTGGAGAATCCACATTCAAACACAATGGCTATGAAGTTTCTTCTGACGCTGATCCGTTCTATGCAGACACTACTTCTGATTTGTTTACAGCATTACAGAAGATTGTAGATGGACGCCTCAAAGACGACAACCTCAAAACAAAAGCAGTTGAGGTTCATCTCTGGACAGAAGCCACAGCAGGCAAGTATGAAGCATATCAGCAGGACTGCTACGTTGTGCCGACAAGCTACGGCGGCGATACATCCGGTTATCAGATTCCGTTTACTGTCAACTATGTTGGCGAACGTGTAAAAGGAAAATTTGATATCAGCTCCGGTACATTCACGGCCGACAGTGAATAAACACATATACAAGGAGGGCGCACTAAATGGCAAAAGTAATTAACACCAAAATTGATGATGGAATTCTCATTTTTACATTCACAAATAATGAAGACGAAGTCTTTTCTTCTTTTAAGCTGAACCCGACCGATATCAATGTAGCAGCACGTGCAGAAGAGCTGACAGAATACTTTGAGCAGCTTAAAGATTCTATTCAGAAGGTCGATTCCGGCAAAAAAATGGCAGAGCTGAACAAACAGATTGAGGATAAAATCAACTACCTGCTCGGATATGAAGCGTCAAAAGACCTGTTCAAGGAACCGATCACAGCAACCACTGTTTTTGGTAATGGCCAGGTGTTCGCTTACATTGTTCTGGATAAGATCGCAGGAGCAATCGCACCGGAAATCGAAAAGAGAAAAAAGAAAATGCAGGCAGCAGTCAATAAGTATACGGAGAAGTATACAAAATGACCTCCTATGAGCTTCCCACCTCACTCAATATAAGTGGGGTGGATTTTTCTATTAGAACCGATTTTCGAGCGATCATTGATATTCTCATAGCCATGAATGACCCAGAACTGGACGAGCAGGCGAAAGCAGTTGTTATGTTGCAGATTCTGTTTGAGGACTGGCAAAGCATACCGGCTGAGTGCCTGGACGAAGCTTGTCAGAAAGCATCGGAATTCATCGACTGTGGACAGTCGGACGATAATCCAAACCGCCCCAAGCCCCGATTAATGGACTGGGAACAGGACGGAGACATAATTGTGCCGGCTGTAAATAAGGTTGCCGGTAAAGAAATCAGAGCAGTACCTTATATGCACTGGTGGACGTTTTTTGGATACTTTATGGAATCTGGCGAATGTCTTTTTAATACCGTAGTTGGAATTCGTTCAAAAAAGGCAAAGGGCGAAAAGCTCGATAAATGGGAAAAGAAATTCTATCAGGAAAATAAGAACATTATTGATATAAAAACACGTCTCAGCGAAGAAGAGCAAGCTTATAAAGATAAGCTGAATGAGATGTTAAACCTCAAATAGTTAGGAGGTGAATGTATGGCTGCTGATGGCTCAGTCATTATTGATACCAGAATTGATACATCAAATATAAAAAACGGTGTATATGATATAAAACAGTCATTTGATGCACTGAGTGGAAAAGTAAAGCAAATTTCTAGCAATATTACATCTTTTTTTTCTAAATCATCTGTTGATACAGTAAAAGTTGTAAAAACTGAAAATGCAAAAATAAATGCAATATTAGAAGATACTTCAAAAAGCGCAAAACAAAGAGCTGCATTAATCGCTTCTATATATAGAAAAGAGGGATACTCTGCAAGTGAGGCTTTTACTACTGCATGGAGCCATATTGAAAGAAGTAGTTCTGGTTCAACAGCAAGAGTAAAAAAACATATCAGTGGAATTGGAAATCAATCTAAGAAAACGTCCGGTGATATGCAAAGAGAATTTTCAACTGGCTTTAGTAATGTAGCTAGCTCTGCTTCGTCTAAGTTGAAAGGGATAGCTTTACTAATTGGCTCGGCGTTTGCTGTTGGCAAGCTAATTCAATTTGGCAAAGAATCTATAGAGCTTGGTTCCGACCTCGCAGAAGTTCAGAATGTGGTCGATGTTACATTTACCACCATGTCCGACAAAGTAAATGAATTTGCAAAGAATGCCATGACCTCGGCCGGATTATCTGAGACAATGGCAAAAAGGTATGTCGGTACGTTCGGAGCAATGTCTAAGTCGTTCGGATTTTCAGAATCACAGGCTTACGACATGTCAACGGCCCTGACACAGCTGACCGGTGATGTAGCATCGTTCTATAACATCAGTCAGGACTTGGCTTATATCAAACTGAAATCAGTGTTTACGGGTGAAACGGAAACATTAAAAGATTTGGGCGTGGTAATGACCCAGTCAGCACTTGACCAGTATGCACTTGCCAACGGCTACGGCAAAACCACATCTGCTATGACTGAACAGGAGAAAGTAGCTCTCCGATTGGCTTTTGTGCAGAAGCAGTTATCAGCCGCATCTGGTGACTTTATTCGTACTTCTGACAGCTGGGCGAACCAGGTGCGAGTGATGCAGTTGCAGTTGCAGTCTCTCAAGGCAACAGTTGGACAGGGATTGATTAATATTTTTACGCCTGTTCTGAAAGTAATTAACGTTCTGCTAGGTAAACTGGCGACTCTGGCAAATGCTTTCAAAAGTTTTACGGAGCTTATCACTGGCAAGAAATCTTCCGGTCAGACAAGTGGAAGTGGAGCAGGCCTTACAGGCGATGCAAGTGGCGTGCAGGATACGGCAGATGCTTACGGGCAGGCAGCAGACAACGCCGGCAAGCTTGCGGATTCTACGGAAGATGTAGCTGATGCAACAAAAGATGCGGCAAAAGCGGCGAAAGGATATCTTAGTCCGCTCGATGAAATTAATCGGTATTCTACACAGGATACATCATCAACAGCAAGTAAAACTCCGTCGACATCCGGTAGTGGCAGTGGCGGCGGCGGAACATCTCTTCCGAGTGCAGTCAGCAACGTAGATTACGGAAAAGTAGCAGAGGGTGAAACCGCTCTGGATAAAATCAGCAAATCAGCTGAAAAGCTTGCGAAGCTCTTAAAAAAACTCTGGAAACCATTTCAAGATGCTTGGAAAAAAGAGGGCAAGAATACCATTAATGCGGCAAACATTGCTTTGTCGGGAATTGCAAAGCTCGCTAAGAGTGTAGGCAAAAGCCTTGTAGAGGTCTGGACAAATGGCACAGGCACAACGATGCTTACAACCATGCTGAGGATTGCTCAGAACGTTCTTAAAACTATCGGGAATATTGCGTCCGGTTTTGCGGATGCGTGGAATAAGAACAATGTCGGAACACAGATTATACAGAATATTGCAGATGCTCTTGTAGTAGTTATGCAGTTTGTTGAAAAGATTGCAGAGGATACAGCGACATGGGCGGCAAATCTGGACTTCTATCCGTTGTTGGAATCTATCAGTAACCTGACCAGTACCTTTGCACCGATCATTGAAGCGATCGGAAATGTGCTGGATTGGATCTATAAAAACATTGTTCTCCCGATGCTAAAGTGGGTTATTGAAGTGGGGCTTCCGACAGTGATTAATCTGGTGTCAAAAGTAGCAACTTTTCTCGCGGAACATCAACCGATCGTTGAGGCATTTGGTGCAGCTCTGATCGGTGCATTTGCGGCGGCGAAGATTGCGGGATTGGCATCGAGCGTTATCAAGAGCGTGTCCGGAATAGCCACAGCCGCAAAAGGACTTATCTCGTTAATGACTGGTACGGGTGGCATCATGGGTGGTATCAAAGCTATTGCAACAGCTATCGGACCAGGTGGAGTCTTTGTCCTTGCAGTCAGCGCTGCTATAGCAATTGGCGTATTACTGTACAAGAACTGGGACAAAATCAAAAAAGCTGCTACAAAACTGAAAGACTGGGTTATTGGAAAAACAAGGGGACTTGTTGACGGAGTTACAAAAAAATTAACAAACCTTAGGGAAAAAATCAGTGGGGTATGGAAGTATGTGAGTGAAAAAACCACGACCACTTTCAAAAACATGTGGAATACGGTAACTACAAAAGCAGGAGCTATTAGGGACACTATTGTCGACAAGTTTTCTAATGCGAGGGATACCGTAGTTGATATATTCACAAAAATAAGAGACACCGTAGTGTCAGTATTCAACAAAGTAATCAGTACTATCAACGGCGCTATTGGAACTATTAACGGTGCAATCAGTACCGTGGAATCAGCTTTTTCGTTTGGCCCATGGAAAGTGCCAACTCCGACTGGTTCAAAGACTATCGGGTTTAAAGCTACTTTTCCACGAGTTCCAACAGTTCCGTATTTAGCCAAAGGTGCGGTCATTCCACCTCGAAGTGAGTTTCTTGCAGTGCTTGGCGACCAGAAACAGGGTAACAATATCGAGACACCGGAAGCTCTGCTCAGAAAGATTGTCCGGGAAGAAACAGCAGGACGACAGACCAGTGGTGGAAACTACCGGTTTACAGCTCAGATCAATCGCAGGACACTGTTTGACGAGATGATGAAAGAAGCACAGATGAGACGAGATACAAGCGGCAAAAACCCGTTTGAAATGGCATAGAAAGGAGGGCGTTATGGAAAAATATAAAATCAACGGAACAGTGATTTGGCAACCAGATAAAGACCTTGCGCTCTCCTTTGCCACGACTTACACGGAATCCAGTCAGAGGACGCAATATGGTGTAGGCTACTTTACACCGATGTTTACCGTAGAGCAGTATACATATAAGGGTAGCGACCTCCCAATGGAGGAAGCAACTAAGATTTTGCAAATGATAGCAAAAGGACATAAATTTACGCTACATTATTTTTCGCCGTATTACGGAGTTTGGAGAGACGCTCCGTTCTACGTAGGTCAGACACAAAACATAGCTATCGGGGAACTGTCGGACGATAGAAAGATTTTATCGTCATTGGAATTTAACATGACGGGGGTGAATCCACTGTGATTAACGTAAGTAACGCATTTAAAGAAAAACTTGAAGCTGGCGAGTCAGTCAGGATGGCGGTGGACATCACCTTTCCTGACGGAACAAAAAAGACTATTGATAAGGATATCATGAACGGCGACAACGGGTTTTCCGACTGTGCAGATAGTAGCAGTTTTCCGGTCGGCGCTACCATTTGCAAAACGCTGACGTTGAGCATCAATAACGATCAGGAACAGTGGAAGAGCTACAACTTTTACGGAGCTAAGATTCATGCTTATCTGAAGCTTCAGACGTCGTATGCGGCACCGGAGTCTGTAAGCACGCTGCTGGACGAAAGTTATAACCCGATTCTGGACAGTACCGGAGATCCTATCATCGCAACACAGGCAGCTATAAAAGACATCATTGAAACTATTGACAAAGGAGTCTATACAGTCACTACGCCGGAGCAGTACTCAGATATCATCAATGTTACGGCACTGGATGATATGTATAAGGCGAATAAGACATATACCAGCGGATTGAAACTGCCGCAGTCGCTCATTAACCTTGTCAGAGATGCCTGTAAGACTGTCGGCATAGGTATGAATCTGACCATGGACCATGGTGATATTATAATAAAAAGCGTTCCTGACAGTATGACGTTTCGCCAGCTGTTTGGATATGCGGCTATGGTTGAGTCTGCGAACGCTCGGATTGATTATTCCGGGAATCTGCAGTTTGTAAAATGGGATTTTGGGAAAATGGAATCTGATAATGCTGCGACTGTGGACGCAGATGGGTTTATTCATTTCGGTGATGCTAACCCGTCTATTGATACCGACGGCTTTGTTTCTCTGCCAGGATGGACTATTAATGCAGAGGGATTCCTGGCTCTCACATCCGGCCCAGGCAGTGACGTTCAGAGGCTGATGGCCTATGCGAACCCGCCTGCGCTTTCCAGTGATGATATCGTTATTACCGGGATTCGATTAAAAAACGGAGAAGCGGACAACAATACTGACACAGACTATTCCGGCATGTATGGAGAGGAAGGATACGTCCTCGAACTTGAGAACGAGCTGATTGATACCGATCAGCTTCAGACAATAGCGAATATTATCGGTGAGCAGATCGTAGGGGCACGATTCCGGAATCTTGAGGGCGATCTGATATACAACCCGCTCGTCGAGTTTGGCGACATGGTGTACACTTACGACCGATTAGAGAATAAGTACCTTACCCCCCTGACAGACGTTTCCGGAAATGTGGGCGGACTGACTACAGTTAAGACACAGGCCGATGATCCGATCAGAGGCAGTAGTGACTTTTACGGGAATAGCACAAAAGCTATAGTTGCGGCGCGTCAGATGGTCCGAAAAGAAACATCCGCAAGAGAAGAGGCTATACAGAGATTAGCTGAAACACTCAATTCTTCAAGCGGCCTGTATATGACGCAAGAGCCACAACAGGACGGTAGTATCATATACTATATGCACAACAAGCCGACCATAGCAGAATCTAATATAATTTGGAAGCTGACAGCGGAGGCGTTTGCCGTGTCGATTGATGGTGGAAAAACGTATCCTTACGGTTTTGCGGTGACTGGCGAATTAATAACCAGGCTACTCTATGCAGAGGGCATCAACGCCGACTATATTAACGCAGGAACGCTCATCGTAAGAGACAAAAGTGGAAATGCGATATTTGAAGCGGATATGGATACCGGATCAGTTACCCTTAACGGAAGTTATGTGACGATCGGCGGTAAACCACTTGATGAAAAGATTGAAGATGTTGAGAACATGGCAGCTCTGGCCATAAACATGACCATGCAGCTTGATAACGACTATCAGGGAATCCCGGTTGATAGTGACGGCAACTATACAGAGTTCCCAGAGTGCACCACAACGGCGACAGTCATGTACGGTACACAGGATATCACAGATAACTGTACGTATACGATTACGACATCCCAGAATATACAGGGAAGTTGGGACAAGGAAAACAAAACCTATACTGTCACCGGGCTAACTGCAGACAGTGGATGGGTGAACATCAAAGCCGCATATCTGAATAACCTTGTCGTATCGAAACAGTTCTCACTTGCGAAACAGTACGCCGGCAAAGACGGAGCGAACGGCATCCCAGGAAAAGATGGTAAAGACGGAAAGACACAGTACACGCACCTTGCTTATGCAAACAGTGCGGATGGAAAGAAGGACTTTTCGGTATCTGACGGAAACCGTGAATATATCGGCATGTACGTGGACTTCGTGGAAGCCGACAGCACAGACCCGACGAAGTATACGTGGTCACTGATTAAGGGGGCAGACGGAGCGCAGGGCGTGCCGGGAACACCGGGAGTAAATGGAAAAACGCCGTACTTCCATATCGCATATGCCAACAGTGCGGATGGTAGAACAGGTTTCTCTGTGGATGATAGCGTCAATAAGCTGTATATCGGGCAGTACACCGATTACACACCGGATGATAGCACAGACCCAACGAAGTATAGTTGGACAAAGATTAAGGGCGAACAGGGTGCTGCCGGAAGGACTTATTTTTTCCAGTCAAACGCTGATGTTTTACTGATGGGAGCAGACAAGAAGATAACGCCGGCATCGCTCATTGTGGATTCGTTCTATCGTGATGGAAACGGAGAGATTGCACAGTCGCAGAAAGGCTGGTGGAAATTGGAAAAATCCACCGACAGCGGCGCTACATGGGCAATACTCACGGTATCGCAGACTGCGGCACTTGACCGCCTGAAGATTAATGTCAATAGCCTGTCACTCAAGGCACATGATATGCTCAAGGTTTCACTGTATTTTGACCAGTCGAAAACGAAGCTTGCGGACTATCAGACATATTCCGTTGCGGTTGATGTGGCATCACTGACACAGGAACAGATAGTCGATATCTTGTCAGACGATGGGAAGTTCAAGGGTCTGTACTACGAAAAAGATGAAAGTGGAAACCAGACACTGTTTATCTCATTCAATGCCATGAAAGGTGGCGTCATCAGTCTTGGCGGCACGAATAATGGAAACGGTCAGTTGAAGATTTACGATGCTGACGGAAATCAGATATCGAGATTAGGATATACCGGATATGTCGTACTTAATAAAAACACCGGAAACCCGATGGTGTCTCTTAACACTGCCGGATTGCGATTGTATACGGACTACACAGATGCAGACAACTACAATGCACTGATGCTTGGAAAATACGGGCTGTACGCACAGAAAGTCCAAAATAACGTGCCTGAACTTTGGATGGAAGGTGATACGAGCAAAAAATGGGAAGGCTATATTGTTCGCTATCTGAACAATAAAGTTCGAATAAATACAAACTCACTTTTTACGGACGGATGCGAACTTGGAGCAAATTTTTCGACAGATGGAAGTGCAACTATTGGCAAAAGCTTGAGCGTAGGCGGAAACGCAACTGTCAATGGAACCCTTATGTTTTACGACTTGGAAAATCAAGCAAAAACATCCGGCAAAGTCAAAAGACAACCGGTAGCGTCCGTAAGCGCAGATGATTCGCAAGTGGCCTATCTTTTTTCGGGAACAGGCAGTAAGCACGGAGATGCGGCAACATACAGACGTTTAGGAATCCGTGCTAAATGGGGTGGATCTGGCTTTAGCACAGACTATTTATATACAACCTCACAAGTTTCCGACATCCGCTTAAAAGAAAACATCGAAAACAGCGAAACAGACGCCCTCGAAACGGTTAATCGCATGAAAGTTCGTCAATTTGACTGGAAAGAGCGGATGGGCGGATGGCACCAAAACATCGGTTTTGTGGCAGATGAACTGGAAGAAATCGACCCGAACTTGGCTCTGGGCGGCGGATATGACGAAAACGGCGAGATGGATATTAAGCAGATTAACAGCCCGTACTTGCTGAACTACGCCATTAAAGCCATACAGGAACTTAGCGCAAAGGTTGACGAGCAAGAGAAACGTATCAAAGAGTTAGAAAGGAGATTACAATAATGGGTAAATTTAACGAATATTCACAGAAAGCAACACCGGCGGACAACGACACACTGATGATTTACGATGCAACAGCGAAGGCAAACAAGCTTTCACCGTTCAGCGGAATCTGGAACTGGATAGTCGGGAAACTGACCAATGCGGTCATCAGCAACTTGCAGACCAATAACAAGTCCGTGGTGGGGGCTTTAAATGAATTAAATAGTAAGGCAGTGACAGGTAAAATTCCGCAGTTCTACAGCAATATTGATAAAATAAATGGTGCCTCAATTATAGTTGCAACAGAACGAAGTGACGGCACTCTTCCTAAAAAAATAGGAGGAAACAGGTACATGATAATTACAGATGCTAGTTTTAGCGAAAGTGGACTGACATATGCAGTTCAATTTGCTATCGGCTTCGGATCATCTACTATCGCAATTAGGAATTGCAATTATACAGCTGCTGGAAACGGAAAGTATAGCGAATGGAGATATATTTAATTTCATAATCACTTTACGATTCCAAATTAAATAGTAACCTGCCAGGAATAGAGTTTTTAACAAGAACCATCACTGCGAAATCCGAAAAACAAGCATACGATTTGCAAATTAATGTTACGGAATACATGATCATCTCAATCTGGTCAGAAGATCGAATGGGGTGGCAGTATACTGTAACTCGTGGAGTAAGTGGAACAGAAGCTACTCAAAATTGGGCCGTTTGTTTTATCGGAAATCCGACAGGTGATTTTACTTTCAAAGTTGCAGTTTTGAAGATTAAATAGTAACTCGCTGAATGGCTATTTTCATTACGAAAAATTTGCTGATATACCTAAAAGGAACATTCTGTGCGATGTTCGTTATGAGTCAGCTTCTGATCCAGAAGCGCCTGATGTTACTATGGGAACGTACTGGTGGAATATCATTCAAGTTTGTCTGGCAGAAAATCGCATTCTTCAAATAGCATCTAGTGCGTTTAACCAAAGAGATGTTTTGTATTTTCGCGTAAAACATGATAATAACTGGTATGGATGGTACTATGTTATAGGCCAAGAAAAAAGATAATTTCCCGTCTTCCCATTTTGTTGATTAAGAAACTTTGAAAATTTCATAAAAAGCTACCAATGGAGTGTGCTAAGTGTTATAATACGAGCAAAACATTATAACACAAAAAAGGAGCCGAACTCCCACCTACCAAGTAAAAAGTTCAGCTCCGAGCACCACAAAGGGTACGGTATTATTATAACACGATACCCTCCCTTTGTGTACCCAAAAGGAGGGCTTTTTTATGGAAAATTTTGCAACCGAATTTATGACGAAACTGGATGGGAAACTGACACCGGAGCAGATGAAGACGGTTTTGATGGAGTTGGAGATGTTTTCGGCAAACTTCGACATTGAGAAGAAGATCACGGAAATCGTGTCGTATCAAGACTGCATACCGGAGTGCTACAAGGTCTATCTGGTGTCCAAAAAGATTGAGGGCATGTCCCCACAGTCACTTCGGACGTACAAGTGCAACCTTGATGACTTCTTCCAGACGGTTAACAAGCCACTGAACCAGATAACCACCAACGATATCCGTGTGTATCTGTTCGGACTGTCGGCAAAAGGTAACACCAACCGGACGATTGATGGGAAAAGGCTTATTATCCACACATTTTTTGACTGGTGCGTGAAGGAAGAGTATCTTTCAAAGAATCCATGCAGTCGGATAAATCCGATTAAATTTGAAGCCAAACCACGTGAGCCGTTGTCTGATATCGAACTGGAATTAGTTCGGGATGCCTGCAGGGACTATCGGGAGAAAGCCCTTGTGGAACTGTTCTACAGTACCGGATGCCGTGTTTCGGAAATGGTGATTCTCAAGAAAGCCGACATTGACTTTCAAACGAAGGAAGTCCATTTGTTCGGAAAAGGCAGTAAGCACCGGATATCGTACATCAACGCCAGAGCCGAAGTTGCTCTGAAGAAATACTGGCTCAGCCGGAAAGGTGATTCCGACAGCGTGATATCCACCGTCCGTCAGCCGTATCGGGGCATTACAAAGACGCAAATTGAGCAAATAGTCCGGCAAATTGGCGAACGTTCCGGCATCGGCAGACACTTATACCCGCATCTGATAAGGCACACAACGGCAAGCATGGCGCTTGAACGGGGAATGAACGTCACCGACTTGCAGAAGATGCTCGGACACGAGAAACTTGACACGACTATGATTTATGCAAAAGTAGCACAGGAATCTGTACGCTACAGTCACCACAAATATGTTTCATAAAAAGGAGTTGACAGAATTGGAGATTAAAGGAATTGACGTATCATCCAATCAGGGAAAACCGGACTGGTCGAAAGTAGCTAAATCCGGTATTAAATTTGCAATCTTGAGAGTGCATCAGAAAACCGGTATTGACGGCTCATTCGAGTACAACTACAAGGGATGCAAGAGCAACGGAATCCTTATCGGCGGGTACAAGTATTCATACGCTCTGACACCGGCACAGGCTATTGACGAAGCAGAAGATGTGATTGCCACGCTGAACGGGCGAGGACTGGATTTTCCAGTGTTCTACGACCTTGAGTGGTCTAATCAGCGGAAACTCGGCAAGCAGGCTATTGAGAACATTGCAGTTGCATTTCTGGCTAGAATGAAGAAAGCCGGTTATAAGGTCGGTATTTACTGCAATATGGATTGGTATAACAACGTTCTGACTGATGCACTCAGAAAGTATGAGTGCTGGATTGCACGATATCCTGCTAACGACAATGGTTCCGTACAAGAAAGATTACGCCCGACAGTCGGTGTGGGCTGGCAGTATTCAAGCAAAGGAAAAGTATCAGGAATCAGCGGAAATGTTGATATGGATGTATTTTACAAAGATTATCGAGGAACGACACAGAAAGGAGAAACAACAATGGTAAAAATCAGTAACTGCGGACATGACGAAAATGGAAGATATGCAGGTGGGAAAGCAGGGGATCAGACCGGCACAGAATATCAGATCATGAACTGGTACAGTAGACCGTGGCTCTGCGTCCTGAGATTTGACGATTCTAAAATCGCAGCCATGATTGCAGACATGGCGACAAAAGCAGCACAAAACAATCTCATCGGGTACGATCAGGGCACTGCCGGAAACAGCAATGACCGGTATTCGTTCTGGCAGCACTTAAAGGCAAGTAATTACGATCCGGCGCAGATCACGGTAGCTTGTGAATCTGATTGCAGTGCAAGTACAGCAGCTATCGTCAAGGGCGCTGGATATCGTCTGAATAACGCAAAGCTCAAAGCAGTCAGCATCTATCTGACGACACGAAACATGAGAGCCGCAATGAAGGCTGCCGGTGCGAAAGTCCTGACGGACAGCAAGTATCTGACATCTGGCGACTATCTGAAAGCAGGAGATATCCTCCTGAACGATAATCACCACGTGGCTATCGCTGTTACCACCGGCGCAAAAGCAAGTACGCCTTCAACCACGCTCACCGGCACCTTCCAGACAAGGCTTCCGATTCTGAGAAAGGGCAGTTCCGGTACAGCTGTAGCGATGCTTCAGGCAATGCTGGGCGTAGAAGCTGACGGACAGTTTGGGGACGACACATATAATTCCCTCAAAGTTTTTCAGAAAAATGTTGGTGTAAAGGCAAATGGAACTTGCGGCATTGATACCTGGAAGAGAGTGATTGAGCACATGAAAGCAAATACTAAGTGACAAATTAAGCCCCTTGGAGTTAATCCTTGGGGCTTTTTTCTTTTAACCAAATTTATGTTCTGATTGATTTTTCCTTCAAGGCAAGTTATACTGTTAACAGTCGCACAAGGATTGAACTTATGATGTATAACACCCTGTGTGGCTACGCACAAGTGAAGAGTGCAGACTGATTTCGCCGTGCATGAACGGAAGAGCTGTATGTCCCAATTCGGGGACTGTTAGCAGCGGCACGAGTGGACTGTCAGGAAAAGAGTCGGGCCTAAAAACCCGGCTCTCTTTTTTTACGTCAAATTACGATGTTATGAACAGATATAGATTTACACGGTTAGTCACATGTTAGTCACAAATGAAATCCGAAAACCCGCATAAACAAAGGATTCTTGAAGATTTTCATTAAAATTAGATTAAAGAAAATGTCTTTGCGAAATCCCTTGTAAAATGCGGAAAAGCCAGTAAAATCAAGACTTTACAGACTTTTGTTAGAGTAATTAAGACAGTTTAAAAAAGATGAAAATAGGAACGGTTAGTCACAGTTAGTCACAAATGGAACTTTTATTTTTTCAATCTCTGCCCGGAGTTCTTCCAGGGTTCTGTGACCGTACACAGCGTTCGTGACATCGTTCCCGAACGAATGACCCAGCATCCTCTTCCGGTCGTTCTCCCGGACGCCGTATTTTTCGCACAGGGTAGAAAAGGTGTGCCGGCAATCGTGCGGCGTGTGCTTCGGGTTGCCGATTATCCCTAATCGTTCTAGTGTAGGGTAGAACAGGGCGTTTCGGTGTTGCGTCTGGGAATAGATACAGAGCTTGCCGTTTTGCGTCAGGACTTTGTTCTTCGCAAACTCGTATATGGCCGAGTGGATTGGAACAATTCTGTCTTTTCCGGCTGCGGTCTTAATGCCGCCTTGAAAGTATTTTTCTTCGAGATTAGTCGTAAGCTTCAGAACTTCGCCGATTCTCCAGCCGGAGTAGCACATGATCAGAATGAGCTGTACTTCTGGATCGTCGGCGTTCTGCCAGAGGACCCGAAGCTCCAAATCAGAAAACGGTGTCCCGTGCTCGACGTCATCTTTTGTTTTGACAGAAACATACAGCGCCTTGTTTTCCGTGACTATCTCTGAGTAGATTGCGAATTTATACATCTGCTTAAAAAGCATCAGAATCGTGTTTAAACTCTGCGTTTTGAGCGGGCAGTCATCAATAACCTTTTGCAGGTCCGGTGCTTTCAAGTCTTCAAATGCACGATTATGCAAAGGCTTGCTGTTAAGATACCCGCAGTGATATGCGTTCTTTGAAGACTTCGACAGATTAGTGTCTTCCGGAAACTTCCATGATATGAATTTTTCATATACTTCTGAGAACGTCAATTTGTGCGTTTCCGGGTGCTTTTCCTCTGTGCCCTTAATTGTATTGTAGTCGGCCAATATGCGGCCTATAAGGGCGTCTGTGTCCGTTGTAGGGGCAATCTCAAGCTCTTTTTCCATACCCGGCTTGTACGTCCCGGCTTTGTAAGCTGTCAGGACAGCGAACCCTTTCAGATAGTCGTCAACGTAGCAGATCGCAGGCGGTCGAACTGCTTTCCCTGTTGCGTCCAGTGCTGCCGGTGGGTGCACTGCATAGCAGTTTCTTCGACCCTTGCCGAGATAGCGGATAGAGCCAAAGCTATTCGGCAGCTTCGGGTATTTCTTTCTTTTTGCCATAATTTCCTCCTTGTATAAAAACAGCCCCTGCCGTTAAGCAGGAGCCGCGTTATCTACTCTATCTCGTCAATATCAAGAGAATATCCCAGCACTTCTCCGACATCTGTACATTTTCCTTTTAATGTAACAGTGTCACCTTTTGACATAGATGCTATTTTAGCTTTCTGGTCGTCGTTCTTGATGTAACACTGAACTCCAATAATCTCAAAATCTCCATCAGCCATAAGATCAATATATTTTCCAGCTGCATCAATGTTTGTGAGCTTTCCGGTAATCTCAAGGTATTTACCTTTATATTTATCAGATGCACCCATGGCGTTGCTATCAAGATCGGACATCATATCATTGACGGAAACAGTAGTGTACTCGATTGGTGTAGCTTCTTCTTTTGGTTTAGTAGCAGTTTCTTTCTTTTCTGTAGAAGTAGTGGCTGCTGTGTTTTTATCTGATCCCGAATCACTTTCGCCTGTGACAGCACCGATAGCCACTCCTATGATAAGTATTAATACAACCCATTTTAATATTCCACTTTTTTGTTTCTTTCTACAATGTGGACATATTTTTGCATCTTTTGGAATGTCCATCTTGCAATGTTTGCACTTCTTGGTTTTTTCTTCGCTCATGCTTTATCTCCCTCCAATGGCGTAGTTTTCATATTTTTCTCTTATTTTTGCAAGTTCTCTTTGCCTGATCGGGACGATCGCGCCAGATACCATCGTAAAAAAATGGCTTACTTCGCTTACCTCGTCCATATTAACTATATAGCTCTGGTGGCAGCGCAAAAATCTTCCGTCAAGACTCTGTTCGATATCATTGAGCTTTCCTCGTTCCTTGTGCGATATTCCGCACGTGCAATGGATCATTATGTATTTGTTCTGGCTTTCGATGTATTCAATATGCCGGAATTCAGCTCTGTGAAAGTAGTCCTTGTTCTTGATGGTAAGCGTTCTTTCACGGATATTTTCAAGAGTCTGCTCAACAACTGAATACATTCTTCCATGCTCGGAGCCTTTAATGATGTAATGCACCGGTAGCACATCAAGTGCATCAAATACATATTCTTTGCGTTCTGTCCAAAAAGTGATATTTCCATAGTATCCGATTTTTCTTAATCTTTTGGCAATCTCTATGCCATTTTCTCCGTTAATGGAGACATCAAGAATTATTATGTCATACCATTCACCATCTGAAACATCGTCGATCAAAGGCTTTCCGCTGGTGTAGGTGGTTAATGTATATCCGCCATCACCATGCTCTTTTAGATATCGGTCAATGCTATTTTTGAAAATCTCAATTCGTAAATTATCATCGTCACAAATCGTAATTTTCATTTAAATCATTCCCTTATGGGCGTTGTTTTCGCCATTTGCAAAAAAAAGTGTTTAAATATGTTATTTTTATTATAGCATCGTTAAATTTAGTTGTAAATAGACATTTTTAGGTGATTTGTAAAATGAAAATAATCAAAAATATACTAATTATAATAGGAGCTGTGCTTTTGCTTAATTACATTGTTTGTTTACCAATGTGCGTAGACGATTATATCCGCGAAGAGTCAGAAGTGTATTCTGTCCAAAATGCGTACAGATCTTCTACCCTACATAAGAATAGTGCCCATGAAACAAAGCAGACCATGCCGCCATTTTTATTCGCCCTGCCACTAAACAGAAAAGACTATATCTTTGATGTTACGAATAATTTCTATGCAATCATAAACATATCGGTGTATATCTGGCAGTTTCCAAGGGCAAACATTAGTAATATAATAGCAAAAAATGAACTAATGTTCGGTTATATTTCCCACAAAACGCACATATACTGTAATGTAGGTGATAGTTGTGACAAGGAGGGTTATTTATGGATTATAAGAAAGAGATTATCGGGATGATAAATGGAATAAAAAAGACAGGTACATTAGAATACCTGTACACATTCATAAAACTATTTCTGGAGAAGTGGGGCGATTAGGCCCCACTTTTTTAATTAGAAAGCATGGAATCAATTAGACTTAAAACAATTTTCTGATCACGTTCGCTTAATAATGAGAATTTTGAAATCAGATTAAAATCTTCTTTCGCCTGATTAGGTGTGTCTTTTCTAGCACGTCCTACATTAAATCCCATTAACCACGACTCTGAAACATTTAGTGCCATTCCTAAGACAACCAGTTTTTCTTGACTAGGTTCTGTCTTTCCGGAAACGTACTGGCTAATATCCGACTTATTCATTTTCACATTGTATTTCTTACAATATGGAAGAACAAGATTAAGAATATCAACCTGTCTCAGATTACGTTCGTTCATCAAAGTCTTAAATCTTTCTGATGAACTAACTTTTTCCATTATATTATTCTCCTTTCGCTTTCTGATGATAATATATCACATATGAAACAAAAGTTCAAGACTTAAAACAAAAAAGTTAAAAATATTGAAAAAATGTATTGACATAGCGTAATGGCGATGTTATATTATAATCAGTTCAAAACATTGAACTAGAAAGGAGTGCAGATATGGCATTTGATTATAGTAAACTCAAGGGAAGAATCATTGAAAAATATGATAGTCAGAGTTCCTTTGCGAATGCTATGGAATGGTCGGAGCGTACATTATCGTTGAAGCTTAACGGAAAGCTGTTTTGGAAACAGTCAGATATTTGCAAAGCAGTTAATCTGTTGGAGCTTTCTGCCGATGATATACAGGACTATTTTTTTAAAGAAAAAGTTCAAAGTTCTTAACTAGAAAGGAGCAAAGTTTATGAGCAAAAAGAAGAAAAAGAAAAAGGCTTCTAAGATGGTGCGAACATCAAAGAAACCTATTTCCTTAACATGTTTGATTAATAAAAAACCTATTTTCCAGATGGATATTTTTCGTTGAATGCTTCTAATGCGGATTCATAAGCATTTATGTATTCTTCGAAATAATCGACAGTTACATGAGTTTTGCCAGCATCAACTTGAGATTGACGTTTTAAATGGCAAACATCAGTGCAAACTGCAATGGCTAAATCATGTGCGCGTTTTTCATTATCCGTCATTATTACACCTCCTTTCCAAAGGAGAGTATAACACAAAATCCAAAAAACGAAACAAAGAAAGGGAAAAATAATTGAAACGTAAAGTATATGTCATGGATTGTGGCGATTTCGTAAAAATCGGTGTCTCTGGAAACGTCGAACAGAGAGCAACACAGATTCCGTACAAAGTAAATCGAATCTTTTCAACAGACGAGATAGAAGACGCTTTTAAATTAGAACGTGAAATGCACATGTTATTTGATGAAGATAGGGTTCCAGAGGCGCAAGGAAGAGAATATTTTAATGTTCCTTTTGATATTGCCATATCTAAATTAAAGAAAAGAGCAGATGAACGAAAAAATGTAGAATCTGTAAAACCAATACCTAGAAAGTCACTTACTATCAGCGAAAAACAGAAAGTCATACTCAAATTGATTCCGCTACTTAAATATGTTGATGATTTTGACCTCGGATACATGCTTGGCATAGCAGAGGAGAAGAGTAAAACAAAAAGCATGGAAGAATCTAAATATGATTCCCTGCAAGATGGCATCTCCGCTCTGCTATCCCTCAATGAAGATGATTTGCGGATGGCTTTGGGTTACGCAATCGCATTGAGGGATAAGGACAGAGCAAGGAGGTGAGAAATTGAAAAAAGTAGACTGGTCGATAGTAGCAATCGTACTCAGCATACTTTCCATTTTAATAAATCTTTGTTTTAGTGGACGAGATTTATTAAGAAATTTACGTTGGATATTATCTTGTCTAGGTTGGTAAGTATCGAAACAATGACAGATATTACAGAAATAATTGTTGCAACATTAGCTTTCTTCTTAGCTTTAATCGAATCAGTAACAGCAGAATCAGCTATTTGTTTTGCACTGTTAGCAATATCTTTTAATGTTTCGTATTTTTCCTCATCTGCCATCTGCTTATATACGCTATACGGCAATGGCGGATTGGTTGCCATCATTGGCATTTTGAAATCCATTTTAATCACCTCCCATCTATAGGGAGTATATCACAAGAAAGGAGTAAATATATGAGTAGATCACTTGAAAAAAGGATTCGTTCATTGGAAAGAAGAGCTGCCAGCCTTGAATCGCAACTTCAAGACCAGCAACAAATTATTTCTTCTCAGCGTCCGAACGTCCGCCCTGAATCACTTTTAAAACAGGCGACTCGTGATGCTCAGTCAGGTGTTCGCACTCCAGCATTCCGAATGAATCTAGGTAATCGAACATTATTTGAACAGAAGACTGAATAGATGTATTTACGGCGTTTCTGATGATTTGAAATTGTTCTTTTGATACGCAAGGTTCACTTTCTGACAGACCTTGTAGCAGGCTCTGAGCAACATTAACAGAGTTTTCATCTAAAATTCTTTCAACATCGGAGTTAATGGCCGACATAAATTCATCGTAAGTCATTTTTAACACCTCCTTTCATAGGAGAGTATAGCACGAATTAACAAGGAGGGGAACATGAGCGAAGTTGATACTTACATCAAAGAAAATGCAGAAGTTCATCAGTTCGCCGCAGAGGTTGCGAGAATCATATCGGGCATTCCACAGATGCCAGAGTTTTCGTCAGAGAACATGACGGTAGCCGATGCAAGTCAACTGATCGGACTTCCTGTAACATCAATTAGAGCAGGAATTGTGTACGGATGGTTGCCGATTGGTGTGGCTGTGCAGAATAACAAGCCAGCAAAAAGCCTTTCCGGTGGACGAATCACGTACATCATAAGCCCTAGGAAAGTCTATGAAGTGACCGGACATGTCTGGAAAGGCAAGGCTGCTCTTAATAAGTAGGTGCCCCGGAGGGAGCTGAAACCTCCACCCCGGAGCTTTGCACCCACTAAAGTACCTTAGTGGATAGATACATTATAGTTCTCTATCTGCTAATTGTAAAGACAAATAAGAAAAAATAAGGAGAAATTAGCTAGATATGAGCGAAATTAGAAATGAAAATCAGCCAACATGGGCTGACATCGAAGTAGCACTTGCGACTGAAATTGTCGAAGAAAGTAAGAAAAAGTCAAAAAGATGGTTCACTGCATGGATTGTAACAGCCGCCGCACTGGTAGCGAGCAACCTTGCGTGGATCATAGGAGGTATCAGTGAATAACTTGAAAAATATCATCTGTGCCGCACTGATCGGGAGCTTTTCCACGTTCCTTCCGTTCTGGCAATGGGGCGGATCGGGCAGACAGCTTTTTGCGGCGGTGATGAATACAACAATCGTATATGGAATTCTCTGGGATATTGATACGACAGAGGGAAAGGAGAATGAAAATGTATAAGAAAGAGATTGACGAAATTTACGAACTCTGTAAAAGAGTTGCAAATGAAGTTCCGACAGCAAACGCCTCGTTCAATTATTCAATTTATGGCATGAGTGTATGTGCACTTAAAAGGAAGGAAGATGTTAATCTTCCCGAAGACAAATTTAAATGGGATTTGTATCAGAGCGTATCTTTTAATCCATTTTACGAGAAAGAGAGTCGTGAAAGTCTCAAAATAATCAAGACTTTCTTACTAGAACTTCTGATAGATGGGAGGTGCCCGTTAAATGTTGAATCAGACAGAGTTGAAGCTCCTGCCGACAATGGAACTGATAACGACAGTGAACGAGCTTCTGGAGGAGCTGAACAGGCGGAAAGCGTACATTCTTGACTGGGAGAACCCGGACATGTATCTGAATCATCTTGAGTATCATTGCGCTGGTGGAATCTTTCCAAACGGCGAGCAGAATCCGGCGAGAGGAGATGGCTCTGACAATGTTTACTGTTTCTTTAGCGAGGTGAGAAAAGATGCAGGAGAGAATTGATGAAATCCTTGCTCTGATAGACGAGCAGCTTTCCCTTGTAGCTGATAACTACATTGAAGAATCATACAAGGCAAGGACGCTAGCGAGCTACGTACAGGCTCTAAACGGGCTTTTAACGGCTCAGAAATCGTATAAGGAGGAAAATATCGGTGAGGAAGACAAGTGAAAGCGGTAATATATCAATCCATGATTTAACAGTGGATACAGCAGGGCTTATGCAATTAATGCACGTAGGCAGACAAACTGCTACGGAAGTAGGAATAGCGGCGAAAGCTAAAATTCGTATTGGAAACCGTGTTTTATGGAATGTATCCAAAATAAAAAAATATTTGGATGACATAAGTGAGGGGGAAGATAACGAATGAGCAAATTTGAAATCCGTATTCCGGCAAGGAAGAAACAGCCGGCAACTGACAAGGATAACCCGGTTGTGAAAGTATCAACAGGTGCATACAACGCGCTGGTTGAAATCTATAACGAATCAACCTTATCAATGAAAGATATTGCAAGCTTGCTGATTATTGAGGGCAGCAAACATGTGGTTTATGACAAGGAGGAATAGAAGTGAATATATATGAGAAGTTGGGTATTATTCAGTCAAAGCTGAAAGCCCCTAAAGGACAGTACAATTCCTTCGGGAAATACAAATACAGGAGCTGTGAGGATATTCTGGAGGCTGTAAAACCGCTCCTGGCAGAAACAAAGACTGTGTTAAGCGTCACAGATCGGATGGAAGTTGTTGGAGACAGAATATATGTCAGAGCAGAAGCTCATCTGAATGACTGCGAAGATACCGGCGAGATTACAACTGTTGCTTATGCAAGGGAAGAAGAGTCTAAGAAAGGTATGGATTCTTCACAGGTGACAGGTGCCGCTTCGTCTTATGCCAGAAAATACGCTTTAAACGGACTGTTCTGTATTGATGATAACAGAGACAGTGATTCTACTAATACAGGAGAGAAAGAAAAAACGTCCGGCAGGAAAGTGGAACCGGCAAAAGAAACTGAGATGATTAGTTCCGAGACTACTATGTCAATCAAAAACATTATTGATAAGTACCCGGAAGCCAAACTTTTAGAACAGATCAAGACTCGTTTCAAGGTAAATGACATTAAGTCACTTACAAAAGAGAAAGGCCATAAATGTCTCAAAATGTTAATTGACTATGATAAACAGCATACAGAAAAAGGAGCGACAGCATGAATAAAGTAATTCTTACAGGAAGATTTACACGTGATCCAGAAATCAAGTACACCAATGATGGAACATCTATTGCGAGATTTTCTATTGCAGTGAACAGGAGATTTGTAAAAGAAGGTTCTGACCAGAAAGCAGATTTCTTAAATTGCATCGCTTTCGGAAAGTCGGCAGAATTTATCGAGAAATATTTTTCTAAAGGAATGAAAGCAGATTTATCTGGAAGAATCCAGACCGGCAGCTACACCAATCGTGACGGACAGAAGGTATACACAACGGACATTGTTGTAGAAGAAATTGAGTTTGGTGAAAGCAAAGGTTCTAACCAGAGTCAGCAGAAGTCAGAGGTGCCGCATCCAGAAACAGACCCTGACGGATTTATGAGTATTCCAGATGGAATTGACGAGGAGTTGCCGTTCGCATGATACAAATTGACAGTAGGGAACATCAGAAAGTTATTGATGGCATTAAGAAAGCATTTGATGCAGCAGGGGAAAAATGGTTCGTGTCGAAGCTATACGTCGGGGATTACATGAATTATGACAACCCTCGACTGGTTGTTGACCGAAAGCAAAATCTCTCCGAATTATGCGGTAATGTATGTCAGCAGCATGAGAGATTCCGTGCTGAGATTATCCGGGCGAATGAAGCAGGAATAAAACTTGTGTTCCTGTGTGAACATGGAAAAGGGATTGAAAAGCTGGACGATGTGCTCTGGTGGGAGAATCCTCGCGGAAAGAAAAGAGTCAAGAAAAACGGTGTCTGGGTGGAACAGGAGCAGAAAGTTATGCACGGAGATGTCTTATATAAGATTCTTTGCACAATGCAGCGCAAGTATGGTGTTGAATTTCTGTTTTGCAACAAGAAGGACACTGGCAAAAGAATTTTGGAGATTCTGTCAAATGGATAAAGAAACAATTAAACAGCAGAATAGCATGAGGGACGTTCTGAGCAGATATGGGATGATCCCAAACAGAGCAGGATTTATACAGTGTCCATTTCACACCGGAGATCGTACTGCATCCATGAAAATCTACAAAGACAGCTATTATTGCTTTGGCTGTGGTGCAACTGGTGACATATTTACGTTTGTTCAGAATATGGATAATTGCGATTTTAAGACAGCTTTTACCATACTTGGAGGAACTTACCAGAAACCAGATTTCTCTTCCAGAATGGCAATATATCATCATCGAAAACAGATGGAAATGCGGCAGAAAGAGGAGCAGAAAAAAAAGGCCGAATTGGATGAATGCTTGTCTGATATTGACTTTTATCGGGCGGAAATCGAGCGATGGAGTCCTCTTTCTGACAGATGGTGTGAAGCATGGAATGCACTTCAAAAAGCACTGTACCTGCATGGAGAATTGAATGGTATACCGTATTAGAAAAGAGGTGATATAGATGGTTCCTTTGAACAAGTTGGATTCGAAATCCATCATGTCTCGGGAAGTGCTGGATGAGGTGTTCAATCAGGAGGATGAGATTTACAGGGCTGAACTGTTGGCCAGCCTTGCGCTTCGAGCATCTGAATTGAGGTGCAAAACAGAGTTTACAAGCGTGGTAAACGCATACAAAAAAGTGCAAAAAGATATAAAAAGGCAAGAACGGGAAGACATCCAGAGGCAATTAAAAGAAGCTAGCCTTGTAGAACACTATACGAACTTTACGGATAGTCCATATGATAGAATGGCCTGCGGAAACTGGATTGCAGCAGATGATGGAATTTGCACTTGGAATTCTACTACTGGAATAACAGATGTTAGGGCCTGCTATCATCCTATATTGCCGGTTGAACGCCTAAAAAATATTCAGACAGGTGAGGAGCAGATAAAAATTGCCTTTAAACGTAACAATAGATGGCAAGAGATTATTGTTCCAAAAGATGTCGTAGCAACTGCGTCCAAGATTGTAGGGCTATCCAAGAACGGGATAGCTGTAACATCAGAAACTGCTAAACACCTTGTAAGGTACTTATCGGATGTGGAAAATCTGAACGATGAGTACATAGAAATACAATATTCGTCCGGAAAGCTTGGATGGATTGGAGACGGTTTTCTGCCATACAGTGAGGAAATCATATTTGATGGGGACGCGAAGTTCAGGCAACTTTTTGAAGCCATTCAGGTAAAAGGAGATAGGGAAACTTGGTATGAGCATGTAAAAAAGATCAGGCAGCAGGATAAATTCGAAATTAAGTTTATGCTGGCAGCGTCTTTCGCCAGCGTTCTGATTAAGCCACTGGATGCACTTCCATTTTTTACCGATTTATGGGGCCTTACTGGAAACGGAAAGTCTGTTACCCACATGCTGGCCGCTTCGGTCTGGGCGGATCCGTCCGAAAACAAGTATATAGGAAACTTCAAGAGTTCGGATGTTGGCCTGGAAGTAAAAGCTGACATGCTCAATAATCTCCCCCTTATCCTTGATGATACAAGCCAGAAGGATAAGAAGATTGAGGAAAACTTTGAGCGAATCGTGTATGATCTCTGTTCCGGTCAAGGAAAAACCAGGTCCAACAAAGAACTGGGGTTAACAAGAGAAAGCACGTGGAAGTTGTGTATCCTCACAAACGGTGAGTATCCATTGCAGTCCTACGTGAACCAGGGCGGCGCTGTAAACCGTATCCTTGAAGTGGAATGCACGCATGATAAGTTGTTCGAAAATCCGCAAGATACTATTGATATTCTTAAGAAAAACTATGGCTTTGCTGGGAAAGACTTCGTGGCGGCGCTGGAAGAAATGAGTGTTGATAAGATTAAAAATATCCAGCAGGAGATTTTGAAAAAAATCGCATCAGACGATAAAACGGATAAACAGCTACTTTCCTTATCAATTGTTCTGACTGCAGATAGAATCGCCACAGATATGCTTTTCAAGGACATGCAGTATATTGATATACAAGATGCCAAAAACACTCTTGCTGATGTATCAGATGTATCTCCGAATGAACGTTGTTATGAGTACCTGGTGGATATGATTTCTATGAATGAGCAACGTTTTGACGTTGATACGCCTTGTGAAAAATGGGGGGATCCCATTGAAAAAGATGAAGAAATGAACCGATTAGTGTACTTCTATCCCACTGCGCTCAATAATATCTGCAAAAATGGCGGATATTCCAAAAAGGCGTTTTTGTCATGGGGCATGAAAATGGGGCTTGTTATTTCCAATAATAAGTACGGTAACGTTCTGAAGAGAGAGTCAGAAAGCAGGAATCCAAAAAAGTTTTGCTGTTTGAAAGTGGTGAATGATCTTGATGGATACCTGGAAGAGCAAAAAGCGAGTTTGTTCCAGATATCGGATCCGGTATTCGATTAATTTGTAACCGAGTAACCTTGTAACTTTTCGAAACGTATATATATAGATAGAAAAATAAAAATATGAGAATGAAATTATTTTTTTCTCCTATATAGGAAATGTGTGAGTTACACGGTTACACGGTTGCAAACACTACAAACCCGCATAAATACTGGCTTTTTTTGTAACCCAAATGAAACCGGATTTTTCAAATAGGTTACATATAAGGGAGGTGGAGGATGAAAGTAGAAGCAAAAGATATTCCTATCATACAAAGTTTCATGACGGAATATTGGAAAGCTATAAAAGAATTCTACTCAGCAGAGCTTACAGATGAATATTCCAGCAAAGTCTATGATACCTGCACAGAACTGGGAGAACTAGCAGGGACATGTCCGGACGAGAATGACAAACAATTCTTACTTGACAACATAAGAGCTTTTCATAGACTTCTTAATTCTAAACAGAGAGGAATGAGAAAAAATGTACAAACAGAAGTATAAAGAAGGTCAGCAGATCCACAAAGACATATATCTGTACATCTGCCGGTATATCAAAGAACATCGGTACGCGCCGTCCTATAAAGAGATTGCTGATGGTGTCGGTGTATCAAACGCCACGGTGCTTCGTCACATGGACATGCTGCGAACAGATGGGTTGATTGAAACAGATCACCCGAAAACACCGAGAGCGTTCCGGCTGACAGGATATGAGTTCGTGGCAAGGAGGAAGAAACATGAAACTGTATGAGCTGTTCAAAGGTACTGAGTACGTCGGAGAATTTACGCTTGACGAGATCATAAGCATCACAGGAGCACATCGGAGCGCACTACTCAACAGCGTAGCGCATGGCGTCCTCGTAAATGACTTGTGGGACGTCTCTCCGGCTTATGATCGGACTTTGAACCGGAATGATGATGGCTCATTACTTAAGCAGTTTGAAGCCGTTACAGGGCAAATCAGGAGGTGCGTGAAGCGTGAGTAGTAAACTTAAAGCAAAGCCACGAAAGCAGAGATTTCCTCTAGCTCAGCCCAACCAGGCAGCTCAGGCATTCGGACGGGCAATGATTAACTGTCATAGTCAGATCAAAAGCATGGAGAGAGAAGCTTATGAGAATGGATTCAACGATGGAGAAGATTGGGCTGATACGATTAACGTCGTTACAACGATGATGGCTCTGAGACGTTTATATGGCTTTTCTACGAAGCGTTTGCTCGCAGTCATGCAAACTGCCAACGAATACGTCAAAATGGCAAATAGGGGCGAAATGAGCGTTCTGAGCATGATGCAGGATATTGAAGAGAACACAGATGTAATATTTGATGAGATGAATAAGAATCTGGTTAAGAAGATGGGAGTATAACAAGGAGGTGAATTAAATGAATAGAATTCGTACTCTGAGGAAAATAGGCAGTACGTCTCAAAAAGAATTAGCGAACGCAATAGGAGTGTCACAGCCTTTAGTGAGCTATTGGGAAAGAGAAAAGAGAACTCCATCAATGGTTAACGCACAAAAACTTGCTGATTTTTTCGGAGTGGAAATAAAAGATATATTCGTAGAAAAGACTGCACAATAGCGTGTCAGTTGCTTACATGGGGAAAGTGAGGATGGAAAATGGATAAATTAAAACCATTAAAACCGTGTCCGTTTTGCGGAGGAAAGGCAGAAATGCTGATTAATGAATATAACGATTCAAGAAAAGAATATCTTGTAGCTTGTACAGAATGTGATGGAATGGTTGAACGTTGGAGAGAAACAGAGAAAGAAGCCGTAGAGCAGTGGAATCGAAGAGTAAGTGATAAGGAGGGCACAAAATGTTAATCAGAAGTCAGGATAAAGAAATTTTAATCAATTTTAACAACTCACCGGTAATCAAAACCATGGGAACTAAGGGAGATGTAACAATCATCTGTTCAGATACATATGAGACATTTGTTATTGGCAATTATGCCACCAGAGAAAAAGTTATGAAAGTGCTGGATATGATTCAGGAAGCCTATGTAAATGGACATATTGATTATCAGATACCAGCAGATAGTGAGGTGGGAGAATGAGTCATATCAAAGATAGATTAAAGCAGTACAAGGATAAATATTCGGACTGCTACAAATACGCTGGGCTGTATGTCAAAGTTATTCAAGATATGATTGAGCAGCTTCTGAATGATCTTGAACAGGACGAGAAAGAAAATGGTTGGATTTCGGCCGGCGAGAGATTGCCGGAAGCAAGCGGCACGTATCAAGTGACTTGCATGGACGGAAGAATATATCGTTCAACCTATGCGAAATTTCAAAGCAAGTTGAAACGCTGGGAGCTAACTGGTGCTAGGTCATATTGGAAAGTCACAGCATGGCAACCACTTCCAGCACCGTATAAGGAGGGCTGAACATGGTAAAAATAACACAATGCCAAGGTAAGGGGCAAGGAACCTGTAAGAGATGCAATGACAAGGGAATCTGGAACAGAGAATGGATGTGTTTCCTATACAGAATAGAAGGACTTGAAGGTTGTTACTGTAGAGAATGTGTAAAGGAAATAATGCGTGAGGAGGAAAAATCATGATCACATTCATATTAGGATTCACCCTTGGAATCATAGTCGGAGTAACTGGTCTTGTGTGCGTGGCAATCATGTACGACAAACACCACCCGGACGATTAGAAAGGAGCAACAGTATGCTGACAAGGAATAAAAAGCTGAAAGACTACGGTATTCCGGCAGAGGACATTGAGAAACTGAATACGATGCTGAAAGACTTTCCGACAGAGTACGGATACCTGCTTACCAGTGCCGCCTTGTCAGCTTGCCCGAAAAATACGGTGATAGCGGATATGGTTGTTGAGAATATCTTACACCGGAAAAGTTACAGGAAAATCAGCAGAGAAAGATATATCCCGATGAATCCGAAAGACTTTTATGGATACAGGCGCAAGACCGTCGCTGTACTGTATGAAAGGATGAGGTTGTTGGGAGTGTGGGAGGGGGAATAAAAAATGTGCCTTGTATGGTTGGCAATTATGTTTGTTTGTTGGATTTTAGGTGCAAAAATATCAGACATCAATGTTGCAATGATAGCAATTTTCTATATTGGTGATTGCATTTCTGACCTTGCAAAAGCAATTGAGAGAAGGAGTGAAAAATGAGTAGATTAATTGATGCAGACGATTTAATTGAATATATTAAAATCTGGGAAATTGGAAATAGTATTAGTTCCGACCAAAAAGAGTTTATTGACTGTATTAATAGACAACCAACAGTTTTTGATGTAGATGAAGTTGTTCGGCAGTTGGACACATACATAACAAAACTGGTCGGAAAAAATTCCGCACTATATCAGACAGTTATGCAGATCGTGAAAGGCGGTGGAATTGAATGAGAGAAATTCTTTTTAAGGCAAAGCGGATTGATAATGGCGAATGGGTTGAGGGATATTACACGGAGTGCAGTGGAAAAACATTTGTTGGCATTGATACATCCAGTATGTTTGAGATTTTTTGTGCTCCTGTAATTAAATGGTTTAGAGTTGACCCAAAAACCCTTTGCCAGTTCACAGGACTTTGCGACAAGAACGGTAAAAGAATCTGGGAAAATGACATTCTGATGGCACACTTGGACGAATCTTACCCAGAAGATGTGACATATATGACTGTCAAATGGAACTTTGCTGGATTTGTAGCATACGAAGCTGGCACAGATGGAGAATATCTTGATGAGTTTGATTTGGAACATTTTGAAGCTGTTGGAAACATTTTTGACAATAAAGAATTATTACAGGAGGAATCAGATGAGTAAATCAGTATTGGTGATCGATACACCAGAGAACTGCTTAGATTGCCAATTCTGTTATGAATTAGATGAAGGCGTTGAAGCATGTTGTTCAATCTCATATGACGATAAAGACACAAATTCCATGAAGAAAATTGATTGTGAATATGGATATTGTCAAGGTAAGCCAGATTGGTGTCCATTGAAGCCACTGACAGATAAAAAGGAATATGTCGACCCAACCAGCAGCGCGAAAGCAAACAAAAATATTATTGCAGTTGGTTGGAACACTTGCATTAATACGATTGTAAAAGGGAGGTTCTGATGATTGATTTAACAGGAAAAAACGTATTTGTAAGAACGCAGGAAGAATATTTGAGCGTTCTGAAAATGGCAAAACTTCAAGGGTTCACATGGGCAAGAGAAAACCATTTAAACCCTATTGAAATTCCATTTCCAAACATATTGATTTTTTACGACGGTAAGATCGTTACTTGCAGATATGCTAGAAAGACATTGTGTGAAGCATCTGAAATCGTTGAAGATGGAGAAAAGCTAGAAGAAGCAATAGCTTACGTTAAGTATTTTGCGAATAACAAAGACAGAATGTCATTAACAGATAAAGTTATTGAATCAATGTTATTGCTTGTAAATACCGTAGAAAGTCAGATGGAGGAGATGAGGTAGATGGAGAGATTAACAGAAAGATGCAAAGATCCTATTGCGAACACAGTTTTAATCAAGGAATGTGGGGATAAACTTTGCAAAAATATTTGTGACGATATTGAATATGATTGTAGCAAATGTGAATTAGAGAAAGCTCTTGAAAAACTTGCTGATTATGAAGACTTAGAAGAACAGGCCTTACTTGTGAGATTGCCGGTACCATTAGGTCATAAAGTCTATTGGATTTCTACGAGAGATAAACAAAATCCTATTATTTTTGAAAAATTTTTTACTTTAGGAATGTTGTATTTTTGGGATTCGACAGTATTTGCCACCCGTGAAGAAGCCGAGAAGAAGTTGGAGGAGATGAAAGCTAATGATTAAAGTACTGAATACCATTAATACTAGACTGATTCCTATACCGGTTTTATGGGATGTAAAAAGTAGAATCTCTGATTGGCTTGCATCTGGTGGGAAAGAAACTGATCCTTACATTCAGCGGCAAATTGATTATCTGAAAGCTGTTGAAAAAGCAGCATTGGATGAGAAAAATATCGTATAAGCGGAATTGGAGGAGATGAAGAATGACAAGGCCTGAGATTACGGCAGAATTATCAACCATGATTGAAAAGAAAATCAATCCGAACAACGATCCTCGTATCTACTGGGCAAAAGAGGTGACGTTTGATTATTCTACAAACCATGCAGTTAGAGTGGACTATATGAAATTTGTTCCAGTGAACAATAGTGTTTCCGGGATAGAAAAAGGTGATTGCTATTGCTATGAAATCAAGTCATCTATTGAAGATTTCAAATCTGGCCATGGATTGAATTTCATTGGAGATTACAATTATTTGGTTATGCCAGGGGAATTAGCTGCAACAGTATCTTTGAAAATCCCGTATCATGTAGGAATATATGTCCCAGAAGGAAACGAACTTATATGTGCCAAGAAAGCCAAACGAGCCAACAGAGCGAGGCCTGTATCTGAAATACTTCTGATGATGTTTCGGTCTGCAAACAGAGATTACAGGAAAACGGTAAAGAAACTGGAGGAGATGGAGAATGGCTGAATATGTTAAAAAGTCAGATGTAATAAAAATCATGGAAAATAATTCTCACATGATAGAGGTATTTGGAGTTAAGAAGAAAATAATTGACGGATTCGCAATGGGTTGTGATTTCGAAGATCTGGAAACTGTCAGTATTGAGGAGGACGATAATGAGAATTAACATGAAACCAGAAGAAGCAAAAGACATATTATCCGATATGAGAGACCAGCATTTATGTTTCATTGAAAGTTCTGAAAACAAAGATGAATGGCAGAAAAAATATCTCAAGGAAGCATGGGCGTGTGATTCCGGAGCAAAAGCATTGGAAAAGCAGATTCCATGCAAACCTGAAGAATATGTTCCGGATTTTCCGTACAATATATTTTCCACTCAAAAATGTGCGAAATGCGGAACACCTATTATTGGTAATAAAATAAGCAAGTACTGTTCTGACTGCGGGCAGAAAATTGACTGGGGAGAGGAGTGATTAAATGGATTTTAATACAGCAATGGCGAAATCAGTAGCATGGGCCAGTACATCATTTGCCGTAATAGCGGCACTCAGTTATACAAAAGAACCATTATGCTTAATGGCATTAGTTCTTCCGCTGTTTGTTGGATTACTTGCACATTAATGAGAAGGAGTTGATAATCATGTTGGACAAGCCTACACCTGAAATTAACGGAGAAGAAGTTATAATAAAATGTAACGGGGATACTATAAAATTCAAAGATGATAATGTGGAAGTGACCAGGGCGAGTAAAAACATGATGTTCAAGCCACCGGACATAACCCCGCAGCTCGCCATATCAGCATTCACAGTGCTGCATCAATATTGCAGCTCAATCAGTCCACATGATTGAATCAGATGCACATTTTACGAACATTGCCCGGAGTGCTTCATGGGGTGTCCGGGAGATCAGGGTGAAATAATCAGAAAATTACAAAACAATGAATAAAATTAGAGAGTCGGTATTTACCGGCTCTTTTTTAGCATAAAATTCCTCAAACATGTACCACAACTTTTCCACCAACCTATGATAGAATATACTCAGAAGTGTTACTATGGGATTTTATAGCCAGAAATGAGGTGATGATATGGCGAACTTAAAAGCAGTTACAAGAAAACTTCAAAAAGCTATATTATCCACCGGATTAATTATAAAAATCGGAACATCGCAATTCTACAGCAATGAGCAGGAACGATTGATTACAGTAACGATTATATCGACACCTACACTTCATCTCACAAAAAGGGGTGAATGGAAAGATTGTGATTATGAAATATTACGAACTGCATCCCAGTATGATGTGGTCATGTGCCTAAAAGAAATATGGGAGGCAGTCAGAAAATGAGGATAGACAGAGGTGATTAGATGGACTTAACGCCTAAACAGGAAGTGTTTGTAAAAGAATATATAAAAAATGGCGGGAATGCATCTGATGCCGCGAGAAAAGCTGGATACAAGAAACCAGAAGTGCAAGGATATGAGAACCTTAAGAAACCTTATATTTCTGCATATATAGCCGAAAAACAGTCTCTCATCGAAAAACAAAAAGGCACTGACATCATGTCGCTGGCAGAGATTCAGCAACGCCGTTCCATGATCGCGAGAGGCGAGCTGACTGATTCATTTGGATTTGCCCCAGATTTCTCCGATCAGCTGAAATCCATGAACGACTTGGAAAAAACGCTTGCTATAAAAGAAGCCAGAGAAGAGCAGCGAAAAGCAGAAGAAAAAACCAGATTACAAAGTGAATACCATATTGATCTGGATATTGTCCCGGATGTATTTCATAAAATGATTAGAGATATTCGAGCAAAGAAGCATAGCGAATATATTCTTCCCGGTGGACGTGGTTCCATGAAGTCCTCAACTATATCTTTAATCATACCGGAACTGCTGAAGAATAATCCGAACATGCACGCTCTGATTCTGCGAAAAGTCGGAAACACTATCAAAGATTCTGTTTATGCTCAGATGAAATGGGCTATTGATAAATTAGATCTAAATGAGGAATTTGTGTGTAAGGTATCTCCCATGGAGATTACGTATAAGCCCACCGGACAGAAGATTTACTTTCGTGGTGCTGATGATCCATTAAAGATTAAGTCTATCAAGCCAGAGTTTGGATATATCGGAATAGTCTGGTTTGAGGAGTTAGATCAGTTTTCTAATCCAGAAGAAATCCGAAACATTCAGCAGTCTGCTATTCGTGGTGGCAATGAAGCGTATAAATTCAAGTCATTCAACCCACCTAGGAGCAAGAATAACTGGGCGAATGAATATACAGCAGAAGCAGAAGAAAAAGATGAAAATGTAATGGTTGTGCATAGCACGTACCTTGACTTAGGAATTGAACAGGAATGGCTTGGAGATGTATTTCTTGCGGATGCAGAACATCTAAAAGAAGTCAACCCAGACGCTTACGACAATGAGTATCTCGGACATGCCAACGGGAATGGTGGAAATATCTTTGAATACATCGAAGAAAGGACTATTACAGACGAAGAAATCAGCCACTTTGATAGAATTTATCAAGGCGTTGACTGGGGCTGGTACCCGGATAAATATGCTTTTTCCAGAATCTATTATGATTCCGCCAGAGAAACAATTTATTTCATTGACGAGATTTATGAAAACAAAAAATCAAATGAATGGACTGCAAATGAAATCAAGCGAAGACAATATGACGATTACGAAATTACTTGCGATTCTGCCGAGCCTAAATCAATCAATGATTACAGAGATTCAGGACTCCCAGCAAGAGGAGCAATCAAAGGACCGGGAAGCATTGAGTATTCCATGAAGTGGCTGCAAAGAAGAAAACTTGTATTTGATCCAAAAAGAACGCCAAATGCTTGCAAAGAGTTCAAGAAGTACGAATACGAACGCGACAAAGACGGAAATATCTGTAGTGGATATCCAGACAAGGATAATCATTTAATAGATTCCGTCCGGTATGGCTCAGAATCATTGTGGAGAAGAAGGGGGTACAGTGCATAAAATGTTAGATAGGTATTTTTCAGATAAAATAAATGAATTCTTAAGCATCGGTTTAAAAATATATGGATCATCTGACATTAACGAAATCTTAAAAGTTGTAGAATATGAAGACATTATTGTGCGAGATACTTCTGTAAGATGGATGGATTTTAAAAGGTAGATTAAATGGGACTTATAACAACACTAAAAAGGTGGTTTAACATGATATTCAAAAAACAAGCCGAAGAGGATTTTAATATCCAGGCAGCAGAATTCCCGGAGATGGAATCACTGATTAACCGGTGCGCGAACATCTACAGAGGTGCACCGGAATGGTTAGATGATAAGAATAATATCAAGACGATCAATTTTGCTAAATCTGTCTGCTCAGAGACAGCACGGCTTGCAACGCTGGCAATCGGCATTCAGATAGACGGTTCTGCAAGAGCTACATGGCTACAGGAACAGATTGACAAGGTATACTTCCAGATTCGGCACTGGGTAGAATATGGCTGTGCTTATGGAACAGTTTTTATTAAACCAAATGGGGAGAGCCTTGATGTATTTACTCCGGCAGATGTGATGATTGTGGATTATGATAATCAGGAGATTAAAGGGATTATATTCAAGGATTCTTATACTGTTGGTCGAAAATACTATACACGACTTGAATATCATAGGTTTGTTGAGACTACAATAGATGGTGTGACAACCTATCCGTATTATGTTTCAAACAGGGCTTATGTGTCGAAATCCCCTCAGTCAATCGGTGACAGAATCGACCTCAAACAGACCAAATGGGCTGATCTCATGGCAGATACACCGCCAATACTCAAGGCAAACGGAGAAAAACTGGATGGGCCGCTATATGGAGTACTTCGAACACCACAGGCGAATAACGTGGATATCAGTACACCACTTGGACTTCCGATATTTGCAGAAGCCATTGAAGAGTTAAAGGACCTCGACATTGCATACAGTAGAAACGCCGGAGAGATTTTTGATTCTCAGAAAATTGTTCTGGCAGATGATAGACTGCTGATGCCAAGCGGTACGCCTGTATCAGCCATGTCGCCACAGGGTATGGAGAACAGACGGAATGAGATGAATTTACCGCACTTTGTCAAGAATGTATTTGGTGAAGGACAGGATACGTTCTATCAAGAAATCAATCCACAGCTCAACACAGATACCCGTATAAGCGGCATAAACTCCATTTTAAGCCAGTTAGGGTACAAGATTGGATTCTCCAACGGGTATTTTGTTTTTAACGAATCTAGCGGCATTCAGACAGCCACAGGAGTAGAAGCGGAACAGCAGAGGACAGTGCAGTTCATTAAAGATGTGCGTGACAAACTGGAATCCTGCCTGGATGAAGTAATCTACGCATTGAACGTTTACGCTGACCTGTACGGGCTTGCGCCTGTTGGAGCTTATGAGGTCAATTATGATTTCGGAGACATCCTCTATATCAGAGAAAACGACCGTGCTAGATGGTGGCAATATGTTACTACTAACAAAGTTCCGGCATGGATGTATTTCGTGAAATTCGAGGGAATGACCGAGGAAGAAGCTAAGGCAATGGTTGAAGAGGCACAGCCAAAAGAACCGGCTTTGTTCGGTGATGAGGAATAATTATGCTTAGTCCAGAGTATTTACGCCGGATAACAGAGGGCAGTGAACAGATTGCGGAAGAACTGCATCAGTATATCATATCCGAGATCGTGTCTCGAATGATGGCAAGAATCGGCAGAGGTGAGGATTATATTCTGACCAATGCTGATGCATGGAGAATCAGAACACTACAGAAATCCGGTGAGCTGCTAGAGGATATTCTGACGGAATTATCCAGATACACCAAACGCGAACAGCAGGAACTTCTTGAAGCGTTTGAAGATGCTGGAATCACTGCAATGAACTATGATGATAAAGTATACAAGGCGGCAGGATTAAGCCCTGTGCCGCTCGAACAGTCTCCAGCTATGATAAGGCTCATGGAACGGAATATGCTTGCGACCATGGGTGAGTGGAAGAACTTTACACGAACCACCGCAAGTGCCGCTCAGAGGCTCTATATTGAGCAATGCGACCTTGCCTATAATCATGTAATGACTGGGGCAGTTGGATATACGCAAGCCATCAAAGAGGCGGTTAATAACGTTGTGAGTGATGGTGTTACGGTCACATATCCATCCGGCAGAAAAGATACAATTGAAACGGCGGTTGCACGTTCTGTTAGAACTGGTGTGGCTCAGGCTACGGGAGATATATCCCTAAAGCGCATGGAAGAAATGAACTGGGATTTAGTTCTGGTCAGTGCCCACATGGGAGCCAGAACAGGTGACGGTGGCGAGAATCCGGGAAATCACGCATGGTGGCAAGGAAAGATATACTCTCGTTCTGGCAAGAGTAAGAAATTTCCACCGTTCTCATTGACCGGATATGGAACGGCAAGTGGACTGTCAGGAGTTAACTGTCGGCATAGCTTTGGGGCAAGTGACGGGGAATTTAACCCTTATGCAGAACTATCAGCACAGGATAAAGCCAACAAGGGAAAGCAGTACGAAAAGGAACAGCGGCAACGTACTTATGAGCGAAGAATCCGCAAAACGAAGAGAGAGGTTCTTGGACTGCAAGCAGGAGTTGACAATGCACCGAACGAAAAGGCGAAATTCGCATTACAACAAGACCTTGACCGGAAGTCTTATCTTTTGCAGAAACAAAATGCTGCATACAAAGATTACTGCAAGCAGAACGACTTAAGGGAACTGCAAGACCGGCTTATGATCGCTAAATGGAATCGTCAGAACGCCGCAAAAGCCAGAGGAGCGGCAAAGAGATATAGAACAGCAAAGGGGATTGACTGATGGACAGATGGGAATATTATAATCCGAATCCTGCTGGAAATCGAGTCGGAGATTGTGCTGTCCGGGCAATATGTAAGGCAACCGGCTTTGATTGGGAAACGGTTTTTACCGGATTAATGATACAGGCATGTGCTCTGTCAGATATGCCATCAGCTAATTACGTTTGGGGAGCGTACCTCTACAAACACGGGTACAGGCGCAAATTGATTGAACAATCAGAACGGTATATCTATACAGTCAATGATTTTTGCACAGATCATCAGACAGGCACATATATTTTATGTATAGATGGCCATGTGGTGACGGTACAGAACGGTAAATATTATGATACATGGGATTCCGGAAATGAAGTCCCGGTATACTACTGGGAAAAGGAGTAGCTAAATGAGCATATCAGAATTTGTACAGATTTTCCTTTCTATCTGCGGAGGGGTGTCCATTGTCGGAGGGGCGGCAGCCGTAATCTTTAAATGGATTACCCCAGCGTTCCGACTTAATAAGCGAGTAGAGACACTGGAAGAACATGATAGACGAGATTATGAAAGTCTTCGGAGAATCGCAGAACGAGATTCATTAATTCTGGAAGTGTTGTCAACCATGCTGGACAGCCAGATTAGTGGGAATAATGTAGAAGAATTAAAAAAAACAAAACAGAAGCTTACAAATTATCTTGCGCAGAATCAACGTTAGCATTAGTAAGGGGTATGCTCATGAAATTATATGTGTTCACGAAGAAAGATATAGACAGATTTCTGATAGAGTGTAATTTCACACCGGATGAAGAAAGACTGTTCCGGCTAAGATGCAAGGAATATACGCTTGAATACTGCGCCGAACAGATGAATGTGAGCATATCAACGGCAAAGCGATTAAGCCGGAGGGTGAATAATAAAATAATCAAAGTGTGCTGATACTTTTTGGATACTAATTAGAGCCAGAAACGACCTGTTTCCGGTTCTTTTTTTATGTAAAAATATAATCAGAAAGGCGGTGTATAAAATGGCATTATATAACAATCCTTATCAATATAGTTTTGGCGTTCCTGGGCAGATGAACCAGTTCCAGCAACAGCCTGTCCAGATGCCGACTCAACCAGTACAGCAACCACAGCAGAATAATAATGGTATTCTGTGGGTATCTGGTGAAGTCGGCGCAAAATCCTATCTGGTAGCACCCGGGACAAGTGTTTTGCTAATGGATTCAGAATCAGAGAAATTCTTTATAAAATCCACAGATGTTTCTGGTATGCCACAGCCGTTACGGACGTTTGAGTATCATGAAGTAGGCACTCAGATGCCGCCTAAACAGCCTGTTCAGAGCATGGACAAATATGTTACTCGACAGGAATACGATGATTTAAAAGCCAAATGCGAAGCTATAGCAAGTCGATTAAATTCATTTTCTGAACCTGTTAGAACTAATACTGTACAGGAATCAGCAATCAAGGGAGGAAACGCAGATGAGTAATCCATTATTTAATGCGCTTGGTGGTGGGATGCCGCAGGGAAACGGACCAATGCAGATGATACAGCAGTTTATGCAGTTTAAGCAGAATTTTAAGGGAGACCCGAAAGAAGAAGTCCAGAAGATGTTACAGTCTGGGAAGATTTCTCAACAGCAACTTAACCAGGTTCAGCAGATGGCAGGGCAGTTTCAGAATCTGCTGAAAAATATGAAATAGTACATTACAATCTGGCCAGATTGATGTAAATACAAAAAAGGAGATTATAACTATGGATGGAAATTTAACAGCATCGGACGTTGCTCTTTTGACCGGGAACAACAGAAATGATGGAATGTTTGGCGGAGATGGCGCATGGTGGCTTATCGTGCTTTTCTTGTTCGCATTTTGCGGATGGGGAAACAACGGCTGGGGCAATAATGGCAACGGCGGTGGATATGTAGCCACAGCAGCTACTCAGGCGGATATTCAGAGAGGATTTGATAACTCCGCAGTGATCAGCAAGCTTGACGGAATCAATAGTGGCCTGTGTGATGGCTTCTATGCCATGAATAATGGTATGCTTACCGGTTTTAACGGAATCAACACCAACATCATGCAGACTGGTTTCGGCATCCAGCAGGCTATTAATGCCGATACTGTAGCGAATATGCAGAATACCAATGCGATCCAGGCACAGCTTGCAAACTGCTGCTGTGAAACAAGGGAAGCAATCCAGGGTGTAAACTACAATATGGCACAGAATACCTGTGCATTGCAGAACACTATGAACAGCAACACAAGAGACATTATCGACAGCCAGAATGCCGGAACAAGGGCAATCCTTGATTACCTGTGCAACGAGAAGATTTCCAACTTACAGGCTGAAAATAACGACCTCAGACGTGCCGCTTCTCAGGATCGCCAGAGTGCATTACTCACAACTGCAATGGCTTCACAGACACAGCAGCTTATTAATGCGATCAATCCAGCACCGATCCCGGCATATCAGGTTCCAAACCCGAACACATATTACGGATGCGGATGCAACACTGGATGTAATTGCTGATAACTTCATATCGAGAGTATCTTTCGATTGATTTCGGATGTCGGCTTATGCCGTATTACACAGAGGGGCAGGCTGAGACCTGTCCTTTTGTGATATGAAAGGAGTATTTTTATGGCAGAATTCACAAATGTAGCTGCTCAGACTGTAGCAGCAAATGGAAACGTAGTATTTTCAAACACAGCAGTTAAAGGTTCTAACTGTATTCAGCACAGAGAGGGAAGTGGAATCATCACTCTGAGAGGACTGACTAACCAGTGTAAAGCGAGATTCTTCGTGGATTTTTCTGGTAATATCGCAATCCCAACAGGCGGTACTGTCGGAGCTATTTCTCTGGCTATTGCAATCTCTGGCGAACCTGTATTATCTTCTCAGATGATCTCTACACCGGCAGCAGTAGACCAGTACAACAATGTGTCCTCTGGCATCTATATTGATGTACCTCGTGGATGCTGCGTTAATATCGCGGTAGAGAACACTAGCGATCAGGCAATTTCTGTTGCAAACGCAAACATTGTTGTAACCAGAGAAGCGTAGGAGGTGCAGTTATGAGAGATATTAAAGATTTATGCGCAAGAATTGAAGATGAACTGTCCAAAATCGCTGACAGTGGACTGACCACTGGAAATCTGGATATGACGTATAAGCTGATTGACATGTACAAAGATATCAAGAATACACAGTACTGGGACAAAAAAGTGGAGTACTACAACACTGTCCTTGATGAGATGCGCGGCGGCTACAATGACGATTACAGCGAACGTGGAAGAAAGCGCGACAGCATGGGGAGATACAGCTCAAATGATGGCAGAATGATGCCGGATTACGACAGAGGTAGTTCTTATGCCAGACGCGGTGAGCATTATGTTAGAGGACATTACAGCCGTTCTGATGGGCGAGACGCTTACGATGACTATATGACGCAGAAACAGAGCTATCGTTCCGGCAAGTCTGAGGACTGCAAAAGGAAGATGCTTGCCGCTCTGGAAGAACATCTGGATGAACTCACTACAGAAATGAGCGATATGTCCAAGGATGCGGAGTGCCGGGAAGAACGTGATCTTGTCAAGAGATACGTGGAAAAACTTCGGGATATGCTCTAATTAGCTAAAACATGTACCACAACTTTTTGAAAGTTCTGTGGTAAAATATATTCATAGGGAAGATTCGTAAGTGGTTGACGCCACTTGACATAGACATTTTTTTCATTGATTCCTCCTTTCACGGGTACGTGTCCTTAACAGAAACAGATTCGGGCGGAATCTGGAGGTTGAAAAGCGGATGCAATTTCCGACACGTATCATTGCCGCTAGTGCATGGCGGCATACCTCCTTGTGAGCATATAACTGAACAGTGAAATCCAACCCGTGCAGAGGTGTGCGGCCGTATAGGCGGTGTTGACGTAGCCCGAAACGTCTCGTGTTTAGGCATAGCACGATAAATACCTTGCTAACCCGGGAATCCGGGTTAATGGAATGTAGCTCAGTGGCAGAGCAACGTATAAGCTAGCGTCGCAGGTTCGATTCCTGCCATTCCACTTATCTGGAGCCTGAAAGTTTGGCGTGGGAATAGCGCAGGGCGGCGCATGGGAATGTAATTCCGAGTTCCGGACATGTTTGCTGCCTATCGGATTGTAAAGTGGTCTCCCTTAAAGTAGGCAATAAGTGAACGTGCTGAAATGGTTCTTCCAGATATGTACATCGCAGGATGGAGAAGCGGAATCTCACAAGGCTCATATCCTCGAGACCGGCGGTTCGAATCCGTCTCCTGCAATTAATCTGCTTAAAGTTACGCTATCTGTACACAGGTGGTCTATGGCTAGGGTAGATTGCAACATCATGATGCTGATTAGGTTATGTCTTATCCTGTAGACCGATGTTCGGTCCGAAAAGGCACTTCAATGTGGCTTCGCCAAGTGGTAAGGCACCGGGCTTTGACCCCGGGAGAGGAACACTCATTCATTGGTTCGAATCCAATAGCCACAGTTACCCTGCCAGTGGTCTAACTGGCTTAATCCAATACCTGCGGCGGCAGGTCAATAAACACGACCAGGAGGATGTATATGCAGAAACTTATTGACACATTAAAATCATTTGGAATTGAAATCCCGGAGGACAAGCAGGCAGATGTGAAGAAAGCACTCTCTGAGCATTATAAAAATGCTAAAGAAGTAGCAAAAACCCTGTCGAAAGTTGAGGGAGAACGTGATGGTTGGAAAGTACGTGCGGAGACGGCAGAAGAAACTTTAAAAGGTTTTGATGGTATCGACGCGGCTAACATTCAGACAGAGCTTGCTGGATGGAAGAAGAAGGCTGAGGACGCAGAGAAGGAATTCAACGCAAAGATCTATGAACGCGATTTTTCAGACGCACTCAAAACAGCACTTGATGATGTTAAATTTTCAAGCGAAGCAGCAAAGAAGTCTGTTATGGCAGACATTAAAGAAGCCGGATTGAAGCTGAAAGACGGTAAAATCCTTGGACTGAACGATCTGATCGAGCAGATGAAACAGTCTGACGCGTCTGCTTTCGTAGATGAATCTCAGCAGCAGGCTCAGCAGCAACAAGCAAGATTTACCACTCATGTTGGACAGCAGCAGACACCGGGAAGCATGACGAAGAAAGATATCGAAGCGATCAAAGACCCGTCTGAGAGGCAGGCTGCTATAGCTCAGAATATCCAGTTATTCCAGTGATTTTTTTTACACCGACTATACACCAGAGTATAGCCGCTAACCCAATACTCCTTAATAATTATGGGTAGAAAGGATTTTTTATATGGCAGCAAAAGCTAATCTTATTATGACAAATGATATCCAGGTCACGGCACGTGAGATTGACTTTGTAACCAGATTCGAAAGAAACTGGGAGCACTTGCGTGAGATTCTTGGTATCATGCGTCCAATCAAAAAGACACCCGGAGCGGTTCTTAAATCAAAATACGCAGAAGGCACATTGCAGGACGGAAATGTTAAAGAGGGCGAAGAAATCCCTTACAGCAAATTCACTGTAAAAGAAAAGCCTTATGCAGAAATGAGCATTGAGAAGTACGCAAAGGCTGTATCTATCGAAGCAATCAAGGATCACGGTTATGAGAACGCTGTTCAGATGACCGATGACGAATTCCTTTTCCAGCTTCAGACCAATGTTACCAGCAGATTCTATGACTATCTGAAAACCGGTACGCTTACTTCCACAGAAACTACATTCCAGATGGCTCTGGCAATGGCTAAGGGTCGTGTTGAAAACAAATTCAAGCAGATGCACAGAAATGTGACTGGTGTTGTTGGATTTGTGAACATTCTGGACGTATATGAATACCTCGGAGCAGCTGAGATCACTATTCAGAACCAGTTCGGATTCCAATACATGAAGGATTTCATGGGATTCAATACCATCTTCCTGTTATCTGACAGTGAGATCCCACGTGGACAGGTTATCGCTACTCCTGTCGAGAACATCGTACTTTACTATGTTGACCCGAACGAATCTGACTTCGCAAGAGCAGGTCTTGTGTATACCGTTTCCGGTGAGACAAACCTGATCGGATTCCATACTCAGGGCAACTATCACACAGCAGTGTCTGAGGCGTTCGCGGTTATGGGACTTACTCTTTTTGCGGAGTACATTGATGCAATTGCAGTAATTACCATTGATGAGACACCAGCACTTGGCACTCTGGTAGTAACATCTGCGGAAGGAACAGCAACTGGTGATACAAAAATCACTGTAAATCCGGCTAAGGAAAACTCCAACAACGTATACAAATACAAAGTTGCGGCAGACGCAGTAACTGTCGGATATGGTCAGAACCTCAGAAACTGGAGCACTTGGGATGGAAAAGCCGATATCACAGCGGCAACCGGACAGAAGATCACAGTAGTTGAGTGTGATGGAACATACAAGGCACTGAATGCCGGAAGTGCAAGCGTAACAGCAAAATGATAAACGTGGGAGGCAGCTGGCATGGCTTATGCAGATTATAAATTCTATACAGAATCATTCGGCAATGTCGTGCCAGAAACCGACTTTCCACGACTGGCAGAAAAAGCCAGTGATTTTGTGGACACAATGACGTTTGACAGACTGGTGGACGGACTGCCAACAAACGAACGCTCACAGAAACGTATCAAAAAGGCGGTCTGTTCATTGGCTGAATTAATGTATCAGATTGAACTTGCTGAAAAGAATGCAATCAATCAGGCATCAGCAAATCTTACCGACACGAATGTCGGGAACATTTCAACAGGCATTGTAACATCTATAAGTTCCGGCAGCGAATCCATCTCTTACGCAACGCCCCAGCAGAAAGCATCGGGCGCAAAGGAATGGAGTGCGGTATATGCCGCCGCCGGAGATGTACAGAAAACGAATGACTTGCTCTTAAAGACAGCTTTGCCGCTTCTGATGGGAGTAAGGACGGATGAAGGGATACCGATTTTATATGCAGGACTTTAAATTTAATATCTTAGGCTCTGAATGGACAGTAAAGTTTGGAACAGTAGAAGAATATCCTAACTTGGAAGACATGGATGGATATACAGATTCTTCCACAAGAGAGATCATCGTTGATGACATGAAGTCACAACAGGATATGCCAGGTTCAAAAAAGAATATGGAAGAGTACAAAAAGCAGGTTGTACGGCATGAGATTATTCATGCTTTCCTGCGTGAGTCGGGGCTTGATACAAACTCGGGAGCTTGTGATAACTGGGCAATCAACGAAGAAATGGTTGACTGGTTCGCTATTCAGACACCGAAGATTTTCAAGTTGTTTTATGAATGGAAGTTGATTTAAGGCGACAAATAATGTGATACCAGTATTGTATGCAGGAGTGTAACTATGGCTAATTATGGCGTGCCGTATAAGGGCAGTAAAAATAAAATTGCAAAGCAAATTATTGATTTCTTACCTTCCGGCGGTACGTTATATGATTTATTTGCAGGCGGTTGCGCAATCACACATTGCGCTATGGAATCTGGAAAATATGACAGGTATATCGTTAATGATATTGAACCAGGAATTACTCAACTTTTCATTGATGCAGTTAACGGGAAATATGCAAATGAAAAAAGATGGATTAGCCGAGAAGATTTTTTTAAATTAAAAGAATCAGATCCATATGTAAAATATTGTTGGAGCTTTGGAAATAATGGACGCGATTATCTTTATTCAAAAGAAATAGAACCATTAAAAAAACATCTTCACAATATATTTTTTGCAGAAAATTCGCAGGAAGCAAGGCTTGAATGGAAAGCGTTTATTAGAGATTTTTGCACAAGCAAACAAAGTCTGGAAAGTCTGCAAAGGCTGCAAAGTCTGGAAAGTCTGCAAAGGCTGCAAAGTCTGGAAAGTCTGCAAAG
>ERZ780195.365-NODE-365-length-46325-cov-15.419689_pt1 | contig 46325 bp, 34 predicted proteins | sample MGYA00511017_ERZ780195 | MGnify/ENA primary metagenome ERZ780195 (study PRJEB29588, sample SAMEA2159974) | human gut metagenome | biome: human gut; feature: human-associated habitat; material: faeces | place: Denmark | collected 2008/2010 ...
TGAACGGCCAGCCGCAGCTCGCCGCGCCCGATCCCGCCTGCATTGCCGACTTCGAGGCCCGCAGCGACCGGGAAATCCTGTCCGTCGACCTGACGGGCGCGTATCCAAAGGCCTGCGGACTGCGCGCCTACCAGCGCACGCTGCTGACGCTGCGCAGTGAGCAGACCATCCGGCTGGTGGACGCGCTGACGCTGGAGCCCGCCGCCGAGGTCGCCTTTTCCTTTGTCACCCCGGAGCGTCCCGCAGCCGACGGCGATTACCTGCGCCTCGGGCCGGTTCGGATGAGCTGGGAGGGCGCGCTCTCCCCGGAGCTGCGCGCGCTGGGCGGAGGGCTGACTCAGATTCTGCTGCGCCCGACTCAGCCCGTGTCCCAGGGGCTGTTCACCTTCGATTTCGAGCTTCTATAAAAAATGACAGGCATCCGGAGAGCGAATTCTTCTTCGCTCTCCTTCAATTTTCCAATTTTTCACCTGAACCGATAAATCCCGCCTGGTCGAGCGTCTAACAGTCGGAATTCCAAATACAGAAACGCAAAGGAGTGGGCTGCGATGGACAATCAGGAATTTCAGGATCGCGTCCGCGCGTGTGAGCGAAGGCTTTACGCCACGGCCTATCTGCTGCTGCACGTCACGGCGGACTGCGAGGACGCGGTGCAGGAAGCGGTGCTGCGCGCATGGCAGCGGCTGCCCGGACTTCAGAACCCGCAGTTCTTTGAGACATGGCTGACGCGCATCGTCATCAACGAGTGCAAAAGCCAGCTCCGCCGCCGAAGCCGTCGGGGCGAGACGGAGCTTTCGCCGCGGCTGGCCGCGCCGGTTTCCCCGGAGCCGGAGCTGCACGCGGCGCTGACCGCGCTAAAGTGGAAGTACCGCGTGGTGCTCACGCTGAAGTACATCGACGGATACACCATCGAGGAGATCGCGCGCATACTGACGCTGCCCCGAGGCACCGTGGCCTCCCGGCTGGATCAGGCGAAGCGGCTGCTCAGAGCTCAGATGAAGGGAGAGATCTGAACATGAAGAATCGATTTGATCGCGTCGTACCCGAGACCCCGGCTTCCTTTCACGATTCTCTGGAGCGCGCGCTGCGCGCCACCGCGGAGAGGGAGCGCCGAAGCGTTCGGCTGCGCCCGGCGGCACTGATCGCCGCGGCGCTGGCACTGGTTCTCGCGGGCGCAGCCCTCGCCCTCGGCGACCGCATGGGCCTTTGGAGCTTCCTCAAGCAATATGCCGGCCGGGAGATTCCCGCGAAGCAGCCGCCCGCGGTCGAGGTTCTGGATCGCTCCGCCCGGTTCGACGACTACATTCTCACCGTGAGCGAGGCCTATCGCGAGGGCCGCACCGCGTCGATACTCGTGGAGATCGCCGAGGACGCGGAGGTTTCCAGCCTCTCCGAACCGCTCCCGTGGGAGATGCTTCAGGTGGAAACCGACGACGGCAAAGAGCTGGACGTGCTGAGCGACGATGAGCGCATCATCGATGGGCGCATCTACCATCTGCTCACCTGCATGCTGCCGGAGGACGCGCCGGAGACCGTAAACCTGCAGGTGAGTCTCGCCTTCTGGGATGGACAGAGCATTCCTGTTTCGCTTCAGAGCCGCGAGGCGAGCGCGTCCGCCGGCGTGTCCGCCGGCCATACGGAGCTGGCTGGCACCGGTCTCAGCTTTACGGACTTCAATCTGGAGATCACGTCGCTCAACCGAACGCTGACGCTGCGCTACACCTTCGATCCCGCGCAGCTGACCGCGCCCACGCTGCCCAGCCCGTATTGCACCTATTACACCGGCGGCGACGGCGTTTACCACACCGACCCCCAATGCTCTCAGCTTTCAAGCGCGCGGGAGGTCACGCTTGCGGATATTGCCGACGAAGGACTGACCGCCTGCGGCGAGGAGGGCTGCAACCCGCTCGCCGCGGTCTACGAGCCGCTGCCCGACGGCGTCTATCTGGAGCTGCTGGACGCAGAGGGCAATCCGCTACCCTGCGAATCTCTCGAATCCGAGCCGCTTCTTTCGAGCGAATCCCGGAGCGGAGAGACCGTCTTCCTGCTCGACGGCCTGCCCGAGGTGATTCAGCTACGCGCCTACGACTGCTGGACGAAGCACCGCTGGGCAGACACGATCACACTGCACATATCAGAATAGACGCAAAAGCGCCCCGGCCAGATGGTCGGGGCGCATATTTTCTACTTTCCTCTTTGATCCGGCGTTCGCTCGTCGCCAAAGAAGAACGCCGCCACCGTGCCGAAGCCGCAGTGGCCGGCGATAATGGTTCCGATGTCGCAGATCCTGATTTCGCCGCTGATGTTCGGGAAGTGCCCGCGGATCGCGTCGCGGGCCATCTTCGCCGTTCCAAGGCAGTCGGAATGGCAGATCCAGCACTTGCCGGAATAGTCCTTCCCGCCCGCGGCGTGGGCCTCCATGGCGCGGACGGTCTCGCGGATGGCGTTCTTCTGGCCGCGCACCCTGTCGTAGGCGATGATGCGCCCCGCGTCGTCCAGGCGCATGATGGGGCAGAGGTTCAGCACCGTGCCCAGCATCGCCGCCGCGCCGGACATGCGTCCGCTGCGACGATAGTACGTCAGGTCGGTGGAGAAGAACTGATGGTGCACGCGCCGGCGGTTGGCCAGCAGCCACCGCTCGATTTCCTCCATGGACGCGCCCCTGTCGCGCAGATCGGCCGCGCCGTCCACCAGCAGGCCGTAGCCCGAGGAGATGCAAAGCGAGTCGACGACGACGATTTTCCGCTCAGGATACTTCGCCCGCAGCTGCTCCGCGGCCTTCACGGCGTTGCCCGCCGAGGCGGCCATGCCGCTGCCGAAGGCGATGTGCAGAAGATCGCCCTTCTGAAGCTGCTTTTCGAAAAAATCGAGATAGCGGAACTCGTTGATCTGGGACGTGGAGGGCAACCTGCCCTGAATCAGCTGAGCGTAAAACCACGTCAGCGCGTCCGGGTTTCTGCCCATGTCGTCCTCGTACTCCGCGCCGTCGATCCGATAATTGTAGAACAGCACGGGGATATTCCGACCCTGCATGTAGGAAAAGGGCACGTCCACCGTGGATTCGCAGGACAGGATCATCGGTTTCGGCATATCCGTTCCCTCCGTCTATTGCCCGGCCGTGTTCGGCGCCCTGTCCGCCCGCTCGGGCAGGCGAAACAGTCCGCGCTTCTTTTCCGTCCTTTTTTCCTCCGCACCGCCCGTGGCCGCGGCGTGGATCTTCTCCATGCGCTCGTCCAGTACCGCGCCCATCTCGGCGCACTCGAAGAGCTCCTTTTCGATCTGCGCCGGATCTGGCACGTCCTTCTTGTAGCGGATTTTATGCTCCAGACTGGCCCACCAGTCCATGGAAATGGTGCGCAGCTGCACCTCCACCTTCATTCTGCGGGTCTGGTTGTGCAGGAAAATGGGCGTTTCGACGATCAGATGCAGGCTGCGGTAGCCGTTGGGCTTGGGATTGGCGATGTAGTCCTTCTTCTCCACCAGCGTCACGTCGTCCTGCCGGAGCAGCGCGTCGGCCAGCATGTAGATGTCGCTGGGAAACGAGCAGATGACGCGGATGCCCGCGATGTCGTTCAGGTTTTCCTCGATGGCTGACACGGTGAGGGGGATGCCCTTGCGCGCGGCCTTGTCCATAATGCTCTCGGGCGACTTGAGCCGCGATTTGATGGATTCGATGGGATTGCGGTCGTAGAGCAGCGACAGCTCCTCGTTCAGCACGTCGAATTTCGTCTCGACCTCCATCATCGCGCAGCGATAATAGGCCATCAGCTCCCGATAGGGCATCGCATAATCCCTAAGCCAGTTCTTCAGCTCGCTCTGGTTCAAGCGCGTCAGCAGCGCGCGCTCCAGCGGCAGCATTTCGTTGTTCATGGCTGAAAAGAATTCTCCTTCTTCCGGGCCGGCGCGCGCCGCCCGTTCATTTCCTTCTATTATATACCATTTTTATGCAGAAGAAAATGGACAAAGAAACGCTTTTGTACAAATTTGTTTCTCTGTCCATTTTGGTTTTTTATTCGGAATCGACGACGTTGATTCCGCTTCGGATCATGCCCATCCAGCAGCTGTAGGGCACTGTTCCGGCCTTTTCGGGCGTAAAGGTCACGAGGTTGTCTCCCGCCTCCAGCGCGACGCTCAGGCCGTAGGCCGGAATGACGATTTCGTTGTTGCAGCCGTTGAGCTTTTCCGCGTCGGCGTAGATCGTCCACTCCACCGGGATTCCCGCCTGCACGGTGATGGCGGGGTAGCTGCCGTAGTCCAGCTCGGTGCGCACCGTCTGCTTTCCGTCCCGCGCCACGGCCACGCCATCCGGCGCGCTCTCCACCGCCGCGCCGCCCACGCCCGCCAGCGCAAGACCGCTGGTCAGCATGCTCAGACTCATCAGGATGACCAGCGCCGCCGAGGCCAGCCGCACCGGCTTTGCGAACCGGCGGTTCAGCCGCCCGCTGAGCACGCCCACGCCCAGCATCAGCGGTGTCGTGCCCAGGCTGAAGCACAGCATCGCCGCCGCGCCGCGCAGCCAGCTTCCCGAGGCCAGCGCGTAGAGCTGCATGGACTGAAGCGGCCCGCAGGGCATCAGCCCATTGGCCAGCCCGACGCCGAAGGACGAGCGCGGCGTGAACCTGCGTTTGGGAAAAAATCGCGTCAGAGAAAACCTCCGCAGCCATTCGAAACCGTCCAGCAGCTTCAGCGCCATGATCAGCATCAGCGCGGCGGCGGCGATCTGTATCGCACCCTTCGCCTGGGCGCTGACGGAAACGCTCTGCCCCAGTCCGCCGGCCAGCGCGCCGATGGCCGTATAGGACGCGACGCGGCCGAGGTTGTAGCTCAGACTGCTCTTCCACGGCTGAGCGCTGCGCCGCGCCGCCTGGGCGCTCTGAGCCAGATTGACGCCGCCGCACATGGCCACGCAGTGCAGCGAGGTCATCAGTCCCACCACGAACAGCGCGCCGAGGCTCATGCCCTCTCGGGCCACGGGAAAGGTGGCCATCCACGCCGCCGCGGGCGAGCGCGTCAGCAGCAGATACAGCCCCGCCGCAGCCACCGCGGCGAGCAGGCCTTTCCCCCATCGTCCGCGCCCGGTGCAGAGCCGATAGCCCAGCGGCGCGAGGCGCGCGTTCAGCTCCGCCTCGGACACAGCCTCCCAGAGAGCCGTCAGCGTTCCCTTGGCATAATTTGCCTCGATCTGAGAAAGGCCGTCCACTCCCCGCAGCGCCCGCTCAATGGCCTCGGCGCAGTGCGGACAGTGCATGCCCTCCACACGCCACATCTTTTTCACCGCGCTCATGCGCCCTTCTTCCAGTTGGCGAAGAACGCCGCGTTGGCCGCCAGCTCCGAGGCGGGAATGGTGATGCTGTTCTCCGTCACCGAATAGTCACCCACCGGAAGCGGATTGCAGCCGCCCGCATCCGCGCCAACGGTGGAATAATCGAAGGTATTGCCGCAGTTTTCGCAGACCAGCGCGCCGTCGTGCAGGTCGAAATAGGCGTAGGGCGAACCCATGCAGACCTGACAGGTGTCGTAGGCCAGCCGGGGCTGCCCATCCGCGCCCAGCATGGCGATCACGCCCATGGTCGTTCCGTCCTGATTGCGGGTGTAGAACGTGGGCGAATCCGTCAGAAGCGACAGTCCGATCTCCCAGTCTCCGCTCACCGCGGCCGGCTTCGTTCCCGCGCATCCGGTCAGCAGCAGCATCGCCGCCGCGATCAGCGCACAAAGGCGCGCCATTTTTTTGCTCATTGCATCGTTCCTCCTTGAAATTCCCGTTCCGGCATGATATGATGGTAGTCAGACAGGAGATGATTGTTTTGAAAATATCCACTCGCGGACGCTACGCGGTGCGAATGATGCTGGACGTGGCCCAGAATCAGGGCGAAAACTACGTCGCGCTGAAGGACATCGCCGCGCGCCAGAGCATTTCCAAGAAATATCTGGAGCAGATCGCGCTGGCGCTGACGCAGGCGGGAATGCTGCAGGCCGCGCGCGGCCATCAGGGCGGCTATCGGCTGCTTCGCGCGCCCGAGGACTACACGCTGCTGGAGATTCTGGAGATCACCGAGGGCTCCCTCGCTCCGGTGGCCTGTCTGGATCAGGAGCCGAACGTCTGCGAGCGCTGCGATTTCTGCCTGACACTGCCCGTCTGGGAGGGGCTCAACCGCGTCGTCCGCGAATATCTCGGCGGCGTCACGCTGGCGGACGTGCTGAACCGCACCGTAAATTTCAAAAACGCCTGAGGCATCGGGAGTTTTTGAAGCGTCAATAGCATATCAGCATACTGGGTAGATGGATTATAACGCATTTCATCGGAATTGTCAACCCCGGCAAAAGACGCGCGGCGGAGCCTTTGCTCCGCCGCGCGTTTCCTCACAGCAGAATGCAGATCATTCCGCCGTTTCCCTCGTTGATGATCTTTTGCAGCGATTCCTGAATCTTCATCCGCACGTCCTCGGGCATGCGCGTCAGCTTGCTGCTCATGCCCTCGCGGACGAGGTCGTTTAAGGACTTGCCGAAAATTTCCGTCTCCCAGATGCCCGTGCGGTTGCTCTCGAATTCGCTCAGCAGCGACTGCACCAGCTCCTCGGACTGCTTCTCCGTGCCCACGATGGGGCTGACCTCCGTCTGGATGTCCACGCGGATCATGTGCAGCGACGGCGCGTTGGCCTTCAGCCGCACGCCGAAGCGCGAGCCCTGCCGGACGATCTCCGGCTCCATCAGCTCCAGTTCGTCCATGCTGGGCGCGACCATGCCGTAGCCCGTGGAACGCACGCTCTCCAGTGCGTCGGCCACCCGGTCGTACTCGGCCTTGGCACGCACCAGCTCCTTCATCAGCGCGAACAGATGCTCCTCGCCGTCGATCTCCTGGCCGCTGGCCTCGCCGAGAATTTTGTAGAACAGCCCGTCCTTCAGCGTCAGGCGATATTCCAGCGTGCCCTCGTTGAGGTTGATCTCGCCCGGCTGCACGTCCTCGACGTATTCGTTTTCGCTCAGCGCCCGGCGCAGCGTCTCGTGATCGCGCACGCGCTTCATGGTCTGCGCCGCGCCGCTCACGGCGGAGAACACGCTCTGCCCCAGCCAGTGGTCGTCGCTCAGCGACGTGAGCCATGACGGCGCGTGGATGCGAATCTCCCGCAGCGGGAATTCGAACAGCACGCTCTCCAGCAGCGCGTTCACGTCGCCCAGGCTCATGCCCTGCACGTCCAGCGCGTGCACGGGCACCTCGTAGCGCTCGGACAGCGACGACTGGAGCATCTTCGCCTCGGCGCTCTCGGGCGCTTTGCTGTTGAGCACGATGACAAAGGGCTTGCCCAACGCCTTCAGCTCCCGGATGACCCGCTCCTCCGCCTCGACATAGGCCGAGCGCGGCATATCCACGATGCTGCCGTCGGTGGTGACCACCACGCCGAGGGTGGAGTGCTCGCGGATGACCTTTCGCGTGCCAATCTCCGCCGCTTCCTCGAAGGGAATGTCGTGGTCGAACCACGGCGTGCGCACCATGCGCGATTCCTCGCCCTCGCTCAGCCCCAGCACGCCGGGGATCAGATAGCCCACGCAGTCCACCAGCCGCACCCGCGCCGTGGCCGATTCCCGCAGCTCCACCTCCACGGCCTCGTTGGGAATGAACTTGGGCTGAGTGGTCATGATGGTGCGCCCCGCGCCGCTCTGCGGCAGTTCGTCGACAGCGCGCTCGCGGTTGCCGTCGTCCTTCATGTTCGGCAGGACAAGCAGTTCCATGAACCGCTTGATGAACGTCGACTTTCCGGTGCGCACCGGGCCGACGACGCCCAGATAGATATCCCCGTCGCACCTGCCGGCAATATCCCTGTACAGTTTGGTCTGGTCCATGAAACACGCCCCCTGCTCCTGTTTTCCTTTCCAGCCTATGAGCGCGGCTGCGGGCGTATGCTTCACTTGCAAATTCGCGCCGCACGCGGTATAATGGAGAGCATCGGGCACAAGGAGGGAGCGTATGCGTCTGAATTCCGGAAATTCCAACGGGCGGCAGGGGCTGCTGCGGCGGCTGATCGCCTGTCTGTGCGTGCTGGTGCTGGCCGCGGGCGGGCTGTACGTCGCCAGCTGGTACGTCAACCGCGAGCGCGTCCGCCGCTCCTCTGAGCATTACAGTCAGCTCTATCGTGCCTCCGCATCGCCCGCGCCGGAGGCGACGCGCTCCGCAAGCGCGGCTCCCTCCCCTGAAGCGACTCCCGCGCCCACGGACGCGCCGCTGCCCCAGGCGCTGGATGTGCCGCTGAGCACCGCCAACGCCGAAACGAAGGTCTTTTCCCTGCCCACGCCGCCGCCCGTTCAGGAGAGCTTCTCCGAGCTGCTGGCGGTCAACCCCGACACCGTCGGCTTTCTGACCATCGACGGCGTGGTTTCGCTGCCCGTGGTTCAGCGGCAGAACGACAACGAATACTACCTCACCCATGATTTTTCCGGCGGGGAGCACGCCGAGGGCGCGCTGTTTCTGGACGGTCTGAACCGGCTCAGCCCGGAGGACGACTGCCTGATCGTCTACGGCCACAACATGCACAACGGCTCCATGTTCGGCAATCTGCGCAGCTTCCTCAATCGCGGCTTCTTCCGCAGCCATGCCCTCGTGTCCTTCGACACGCTCTACGAAAACCACGCCTACGTCCCCTTCGCGGCGTTCAACGCCTCGATGGACGCGTCCAGCCGCAACGCCGTGGACATCCGCCGCTTCGCCATGGATGAAACCGAATTTGACGATTTCGTCGCACTGCTCCGCGCCCGGTCGGAATTCAGCGTGGACGTGGACGTGGAATACGGCGATACGCTCTTGCTGTTGGTGACGTGCGATTATTCCAACAGCGACGGTCGGTTCATTCTCGCGCTGCGCCGCGTGCGCGACGGCGAGGACGCGGAAGCGCTAAGGCAGAAGGTTCGCGCGGCTCAGTGAATTCCAAAAAGGGAAAGCGCCTCGGATGGCAAGTCCGAGGCGCTTTCTTTGGATTCGGAGGGATTATGGCTATCTCCGAACGAACCCGCGCATGCCGCTTGAGGGGAAAGCCGCCGGAGCTGGCAAGGCTCCTTATGCACCGGATCGTCCATATACTGCATGATTTCGCACACGAAAAATCGCGCGGCCTGGCCACGCGATTCGCTATAAATCCGCTTGAATGAAGAGGATGGGAATAAAAAATCCGCATACCTCACCATGCGGACGACAACGCATTTCATGGTTTCGGCAGAAATACAACTTGCTTCCATGTATCTGACCTATCCCCTTCACTCCAAGGAGCGAGGAGCTTCCCAGTGACCGACTCGTGGGTTTCTAACCCTTTCCATGTTCCGCAATGAAGCGGCGAAACAAGCTCTATGCAGTTATTGATGTTAGTATAGCACAACCTTCGCCTCTTTGCAAGAGCATGCTGCAAGATTTAACAAAGCGCCGAACTCCCTGTATGTTTATAAACAGACACGCTCCCACCACTGAAGCGGGAGCGTGCGAAAAATGGTTTAACCGACCACCAGATTGACCAGACGGCCGGGGACGTAGACGAGCTTCTTCACCGTCTTGCCATCGACCAGCGACTGAATCTCCGGCAGGGCGAGGAAGTAGTCGTTCGCGCCGTCGCGGGTCAGCTCGGCAGGCACGTTCAGCTTGCCGCGCACCTTGCCGTTGACCTGCATGGCGATTTCCACCGTGGACTTCACCAGCTTGGACTCGTCCACCTGCGGCCACTGAGCGTGCAGCAGCTCGCCGGGCACGCAGCTGTTCAGGCGGTTCAGCTCCTCGGTCATGTGAGGCGCGACGGGGTTCAGCAGGCGGATGAGGATGCTCAGCTCGCCCCTGGTGATGCTGCCCTTGGCGTAGAATGCGTTCACCAGCGTCATCATGGACGCGATGGCGGTGTTGTACTTCATGCGCTCGTAGTCCTCGGAGACCTTCTTGATGCAGGAATGCACGTCGTAGGCCATATCGTCGGACACGCCCTCGTCGTCGGTGAGCATCTCCTGCAGACGCCACACGCGATCCAGGAAGCGGCGGCAGCCGCGCGCGCCGTCGGTGGACCACGGAATGGCCTGATCGAACGCGCCCATGAACATCTCGTACATGCGGAACGCGTCCGCGCCCAGCTCGTCCACGATCTCGTCCGGATTGACCACGTTGCCGCGGGACTTGGACATCTTCTCGCCGTCCGCGCCGAGGATCATGCCGTGAGAGGTGCGCTTCTGATAGGGCTCCTTGGTGGGCACCACGCCGATGTCATACAGGAAGCGGTGCCAGAAACGGCTGTACAGCAGATGCAGCGTGGTGTGCTCCATGCCGCCGTTATACCAGTCCACGGGCAGCCAGTACTTCAGCTCCTCGGGATCGGCCAGCGCCTTGTCGTTGTCCGGGTCGATATAGCGCAGGAAATACCAGGACGAGCCCGCCCACTGGGGCATGGTGTCCGTCTCGCGCCTGGCGGGGCCGCCGCACTTGGGGCAGGTGGTGTTCACCCAGTCGGTCATGGCGGCCAGCGGGGATTCGCCGTTGTCCGTGGGCTCGTAGCTCTCCACCTCGGGCAGCGTCAGCGGCAGCTGATCCTCGGGAATCGGCACCCAGCCGCAGCAGTCGCACTTCACCAGCGGAATGGGCTCGCCCCAGTAGCGCTGGCGGGAGAACACCCAGTCGCGCAGCTTGAAGTTGACCTTGCGCTCGCCCAGACCCTGCTCGGTCAGCCAGTTGATGATGCTCTTCTTGGCCTCGGCCACCTTCATGCCGTCCAGGAAGCCGGAATTGACCATCACGCCGTCCACGATGTCCGTGTAGGGCGCTTCCTGCACATTGCCGCCGGCGACGACCTCGATGATGGGCATGCCGAACTTCTTGGCAAAGGCCCAGTCGCGCTCGTCGTGAGCCGGAACGGCCATGATCGCGCCGGTGCCGTAGCCCATGAGCACATAGTCGGACACCCAGATGGGAATCTGCTTGCCGTTGACGGGATTGGTGGCGGTGACGCCCTCGATGACCACGCCGGTCTTGTCCTTGTTCAGCTCGGTGCGCTCGAAATCGGACTTGCGCGCCGCCGCCTCGCGATAGGCGGCGATGGCGTCGTAATTGCGGATTTCGTCCCTGCGCTGCTCGATTACGGGATGCTCCGGCGAAATGACCATGTAGGTCGCGCCGAAGAGCGTGTCGGGACGCGTGGTGTAGATGCGCAGCTTGTCGCCGGTGGACAGAGTGAAGTCCACCTCCGCGCCCTCGGAGCGGCCGATCCAGTTGCGCTGCTGCACCTTCACGCGGTCGATGAAGTCCACCTCGTCCAGGCCGTCCAGCAGCTTCTGGGCGTACTCGGTGATGCGGAGCATCCACTGGGACTTGACCTTGCGCACGACCTCGCCGCCGCAGCGCTCGCACACGCCGCCGACGACCTCCTCGTTGGCCAGGCCGACCTTGCAGCTGGTGCACCAGTTGATGGGCATTTCCATCTTGTAGGCCAAACCCTTTTCAAACAGCTTCAGGAAGATCCACTGCGTCCACTTGTAATACTTGGGATCGGTGGTCTTGATCTCGCGGTCATAGTCGAAGGAGAAGCCCAGGCGCTTGAGCTGGCTGCGAAAGCGGTTGATGTTGCGCTCGGTGACAATGGCCGGATGGATGTGGTTCTTGATGGCGTAGTTCTCCGTGGGCAGGCCGAAGGCGTCGTAGCCGATGGGGAACAGCACGTTATAGCCCTCCATGCGGCGCTTGCGGGCGATGATGTCCATCGCCGTGTTGGAGCGCGGATGGCCGACGTGCAGGCCCGCGCCAGAGGGATAGGGAAACTCGATCAGCGGATAGAACTTGGGCTTTTCGTGGGACTTCTCCGCGGCGAAGGAATGGTTGTCGTCCCAGTGCTTTTGCCATCTCGGTTCAATTTCCGACGGATTGTAAACAGGAATTTCTCTCATGGTTTTCGACCTCCTGAAATGGATAGCTGTGTGAAAAAAAATACGCCCCCGTCTGCCTAAGAGACGGAAGGACGTGCCTTTCGCGGTACCACTCTCGTTGATTCCGAAGAATCCGCTTGATCGTCTGTATCGGGACTTCCCGCCCGGGGAAAACCGGGATGCTCGGAAACGAGTTCGGCGCGGCGCGCTGCTGCCTCTCAGCAACCGGCAGCTCTCTGAAAACGCGAAAAACGCTTACTGCTTTTCGTCAGCGCATTGGAGAATATGAAGGAATTTGTCGGGGACGGCAAAGCGTCCCCGACAAAAGCCGTGCGTCAGGCCGCGGGAGTGGCCTCGGGCTCCGCAGTGGCTTCCTCAGCAGGGGCTTCGGTGGCCTCCTCGGCGGGAGCTGCGGTGGCCTCCTCGGCGGGTGCGTCCGTAGCTTCCTCGGCGGGCGCCTCGGTCGCGTCGGCCTCGGGTTCTTCCGTCGCCTCGGCGTCGGCGGGCTCGACGGTCGCGGTGGGCTCCGCAGTGGCCGCGGGCTCAACGTCCTTGCCGTTGATGCGAGAGGTCACGATGGTCGCGACGATGGCCAGCACGATGAACACCACCGCGAGGATCTTGGTGATGCGCTTGAGCTTGCCCTCCGCGGAATTGGAAGTATTCTTGCCAAAGAAGGTCTCCGCGCCGCCGCCAATGGCACCCAGACCCTGCTTCTGACCCTGCTGCATCAGAACAGCGACGATCAAAGCCAAAGCGATGAGAATCAGAACAACGTCAATGATGATGGACAGAGCAGTCATGGAACATCCTCCTTAAATGTATCAGCAACACAATATGCTCAAGTATTATAGCATGGTTTCCGGCAAATTACAACCGCTTTTTTCACTCTTTTGAAAAAACATTCGGGATTTTTTGCCTTTTTTTCGTCTCAGAGGCGCTCGCGGCGGATTTCCCCGCCCTCCAGATCCTTCCAGACCCACTCGCCGTCCTCGTAGAGCATATAGCCGTGGGCCGAGCCGGCCTTGGGGATGGACACCGATCCCGGATTGAGATAGGTAAAGCCCTCGTGGCGGCTGCAGGCGGGAATGTGCGTGTGTCCGCAGAGCAGCACGTCGCCCTCCTTCAGCGGCGGCGGATTGTCCTCGCCGTGCAGATGGCCGTGGGTGGCGTAAATCGTCCGTCCGTCCAGCACCAGCGCGCAGTAATCCGCCATCACGGGGAATTTCAGCACCATCTGATCCACCTCAGCCTCGCAGTTGCCGCGCACGCACAGCAGCTCGCCGCGCACGCCGTTGAGCATCTCGATCACCTGCTTGGGCGCGTACTCGTCGGGCAGATCGTTGCGTGGGCCGTGATAGAGCAGATCGCCCAGCAGCACAAGCCGCTGCGCGCCCTCGCGGCGATACGCGTCCAGCATCGCCCGGCACCAGCGCGCCGAGCCGTGAATATCCGAAGCAATCATCCATTTCATGTGCATTCGCTCCTTTTTGCAGTTGCTTCCATTATATCCGTCCATCGTTAATTCCTCTAGGGGAACACCGCACAAATGAGGCGGTTGGCCGGCGAATGGATTTTTCGTCAGATGCAAATGCAGATTTCGAAGGTTTACTGGAGGTAAATCGAGAAATCTGCATGCCGCAGATGGCGGAAAAGACAGAGCCAGACGCGCCGCCGAATTGTGCGGGGTTCCCCTAGAGCGGGAGTCCTTGCCATTTGGCGGTTTCTGTGTTAAAGTGTTTCCGAGGTGAGCAGAATGTACGATCTTTCCGCCCTGACGGACGAGCTGGAGACCCTTTCGGAGGAGAAGCTCCGCATATTTAATCAGAAGCTGATTCCCGAAACCCGCAGGCGCATTCTCGGCGTGCGCACGCCCGCGCTGCGCAGAATCGCCCGGCGCATTTCATCCGGCAATGTCGAGGATTTCCTCGACGCGTCTCTGGGCAGCATTGTGCACGAAATCAACCTGCTGCACGCCATGGTTCTCGCCGGCGCGCGGCGAAGGCTCGGCGATTCCATCGGCCGGCTGAGGGCGTTCGTGCCCACGATGGACAACTGGGCGGTGTGCGATCTGCTCTGCGGCGACTGGAAGGCCTCCCCCGCCGAGATCGAAGCCATGGAGCCGATGCTGAACGAATACTTCTTCTCCGAGGCCGAATACGAGTGCCGCTTCGGCGCAGTGATGCGGATGCTCTACGATCAGGCGCGGCCCGACTCGGTGCTTTCGCTCTACGGCCGATTCCGCCATGAGGGCTATTATGCGCGCATGGGCGTGGCGTGGGGGCTTTCCTTCCTGTTTGTCGCGCACCGTGAAGAGACGCTGGCGTTTCTGCAGAGCGATTCGCTGGATTCCTTCACCCACAACAAGGCCATTCAGAAGTGCGTCGAGTCCTACCGCGTGTCCGACGCGGACAAGCGGCTGCTGCGCACGCTCCGGCGTTGACGAAAACTTATCCCTTCCCGCATTGCAACGGCGGCGCAGATGTGATATGATGGAAATAATTCACCAAAGGAGAATCGTTCCCATGCAGCAGCACTCCCTCGCCCGCCGGGCGAAAAGCACGCTCATCGGCGACCGCGCTTTTTACAAAACGGTGCTGATGATCGTCATTCCCATCATCATTCAGAACGCCATCACCAACTTCGTCAGCCTCCTGGACAACATCATGGTCGGCCGCACCGGCACCGACCCCATGACCGGCGTTTCCATCGTCAACCAGCTGATGTTCGTGTTCAACCTCTGCGTGTTCGGCGGCGTTTCCGGCGCGGGCATCTTCTCCACGCAGTATCACGGCGCGGGCAATCCCGAGGGCGTGCGCCACTGCTTCCGCTTCAAGCTGTACCTCTCCGCCGCGCTGGTGACCCTTGCGCTGACACTGTTTCTCACCGCGGGCACGCCGCTGATTACCCTGTATCTGAACGAGACGGAGAATCCCACCCGCGTGGCGGCCACGCTGGGCTATGGTCAGAAGTATCTGGCCGTGATGCTCTGGGGCCTTGCGCCCTTCGCCGTGGCTCAGTCCTATGCCAGCACGCTGCGTGAAACCGGCGAGACCGCGCTGCCCATGTTCGCGGGCATCGCGGCGGTTCTGGTCAATCTCACGCTGAACTACGTGCTGATCTACGGCAAGCTCGGCGCGCCGGCGCTGGGCGTGGAGGGCGCGGCCATCGCTACGGTCATCTCCCGCTATGCCGAGCTGGCCATCATCGCCGTCGCCACCCACTCGCGCCCGAAGAAGTATCCCTTCGCCCACGGCGCGTATCGCTCGGGCTATGTGCCGATGGCGCTGGTGAAGCGCATCTGCGTCAAGGGCACGCCGCTTTTGCTGAACGAGACCTTCTGGTCGCTGGGCGTCGCCATGGTCACGCGGTGCTATTCCATGCGCGGTCTGGACATCATCAGCGCGCTGAACATCTCCAGCACCGTGTCCAACCTGTTCAACGCGGTGTTCATCTCCATGGGCAACGCCACGGCCATCCTCATCGGCCAGACGCTGGGCGCGGGCGACGTTCCCCGGGCCAAGAAGTACTCCTGGCAGCTCATCGCCTTCAGCCTGGCCTGCTGTCTGGTGATGGGCGGACTGCTCTGCGCCGCCTCGCCGTTTATTCCGCTGATCTACAACACAGAGAATCACATCCGCCATCTGGCCACGCAGCTGCTGCTCATCAGCGCGCTGTGCATGCCCCTGGGCTCCTTCGTCAACACCACCTATTTCATTCTCCGCTCCGGCGGCAAGACGATGATCACCTTCCTGTTCGACTGCATGTACACCTGGGTGGTCAATCTGCCCGCGGCCTATCTGCTGGTCACGCTGACCGACCTGCCCATCATCGTGGTCTATCTGATGGTGCAGATGACCGACATCATCAAGTGCGTGCTGGGCTTCATCCTCGTCCGCAAGGGCGTGTGGATTCACAACATCGTCTCGGACTCGCATTAAAAAACTGCGGCTCCGTTTCGGAGCCGCAGAATCGCGCTTATTTTCCGAACAGCTGCACCCAGTAGATCACGCCGTTCACCTTCAGCGCGCACACGCCGATGCTGCCGTAGCTCTCGCGCAGAATGTTGGCGCGATGGCCCTCAGAGCTCATCCACGCCGCCATCACACGGTCCGCGCTGCTCTGTCCCTTGGCGATGTTCTCGCCGTAGGCGGCGCCGGAGACCGTGAAGCAGGACGAGCCGTCCGGGCGCGTATGGCTGAACTGCCGGACAATTTCCGACGCGCGCACGCACGCCGCGCGGGTCAGCTCGTCGCTCACCGTCAGGCTGCTCAGGCCGTACTTTGCGCGCTCGGCGTTGACCTGCGCGGCCACCTCCGCGGCCATGGCGCTCATGGACAAGCCGGAGGAAACCGGCGCGGCGGGGATTGCCGTCGGGATGGGCGCAGCTGTCGCTTCCGGCGCATCGGTCGGCTTGACAGGATTGGCCGCCGCAGGCGTGGCCGTCGCTTCGGGCTTTTTCGTTACATCAGGCGCAGCTGTCGCTTCGGGCGCGCAGGTCGTTTCCGTCACACAGCTCTCTTCGGGCGTTGCTGTCGGCTGAGGCGTGGCCGTCTCCTCCGGCGCAGCCGTCGGCTGAACCTCCTCCGCGCCGCAGTCTGCCGCGTTGACCTTCAGACAACCCTCCGCAGACTCGAGACGCACGGAATACTTGCCCGCCCCGGAGACGGGAACCGTCGTGCCGCCCGCCGCGCCGTCCACGGTGCAGACGCTCACCGGCCATCCGTCGCAATAAACCGTCAGCTCACATTCACCCTGCGCGCTCCATTCGATGCGCAGCGCGCCGTTCTCCCGGCAGGCATACAGCGTGTTTTCCGCCCCTGCGTCCATGGGAAGCAGCAGCGCCAGCGTCGTCAGCGTCAGAATCCAGCGTTTCATAGTCATGAGTTTTCAGCTCCTTTTGTCATACATTTGAAATATATTGCATAATTATTTTATATATTGTCTCTGAATTTGTCAATCGCGTTTGGGCAATTTCCATAAATTGCCAGGAACTCAGGAGGGAACCTCATGGATGCGGAAAATCTGCTTCGTCTGGATGTGGCGCTGCCCGCCCGCGGGCTCTGCCCCAGCCGGGAGCGCGCGCAGTCGCTCATTCGCGCCGGGCTGGTGGCCGTCAACGGCCGGCCCTGCGCCAAGCCCTCGACGAAAATCACGGAGGCCGACTCCGTCGAGCTGCTGGGCACGGATCACCCCTACGTCAGCCGCGGCGGCCTGAAGCTGGAAAAGGCGCTGTGGGTGTTCGGCGCGGATCCCTCGGAGCTGGTCTGCGTGGACGTTGGCGCGTCCACCGGCGGCTTCACCGACGTGCTGCTGCGCGGCGGCGCGCGGAAGGTCTACGCGGTGGACGTGGGCGCGGGTCAGCTCAGCGCGGCGCTGGCCGCCGATCCGCGAGTCGTCTCCATGGAGCATACCAACGCCCGCACGCTCAGCGCGGACATGTTCCCGGAGCCGCCGTCGCTGGCGGTCATGGACGTGTCGTTCATCTCCGTGAAGCTGATCCTGCCGGCGCTGTTTCAGCTGCTGGGCGAAAACGGCCGGGTGCTCTCGCTGATCAAGCCTCAGTTCGAGGCCGGGCCGCAGGCGCTGGGCAAAAAGGGCGTGGTCGGCGACGCGCGCGTCCACGAGCAGGTGCTCGCGCAGCTGTGCGAATTCGTTCCCACTCTGGGCTGGCGCGTGCGCGCGCTGGACTTCTCCCCCGTCTGCGGCGGCGACGGCAACCTCGAATTCCTCGCCGACCTCGTTCCGTCCAACGGCACGGCGCAGCCCTTCGTCGACCGCGTCGAAATCCGCCGCCTCGTGGCACAGGCGCACCGCGAGATCCGCTGATACAGGCGCGGCGCGCGCTCCCTCTTCGGAGCTGCGCGCCGCGTTTTCTTTTTTGACCTTTTGACCAATTTCGCGTCCGTTCTTCCGAAATTCTTTTCAGAAATTCGCGGATTTCAGTTGCCATTCTCCGTCGGATATGATACAATTTCCAAACAGACAATCCTGCCCATCGGGAGGAATTCATCGATGAAGAAAATCGACCTTCGAGGAATGCGGGCTTCCCTCGGCGACATCTACAGTCTGCGCGACGACCATGCCAGGGGCCGACTGATTACGCTGGGCAGCACGCTGGCCGTGTCGTTTTACAACGTATTCATCACCGGCATTTTCCACACGGGTTTTCTGTCCATGTACGGCATTTCCATCACCGGCGTGGGCATTATTACGTTTATCCCCTTCATTGCCAGCTGCTTCAGCATTTTTTCCTCCAAGATTCTGGGGCCGATTCCCCGGCGCAAGGCTGTGCTGGTCGGCTCGAAGATCTTCTTCTACGCGCTGTACATCGTGGGCGCCACGCTGATGCCCCAGTTCGTCATCGACCCGGGCGCGCGGCTGACGTGGTTCGCGATCATCATGTTCGTCGCCCACGCGGTCTACGCGCTGTTCAATCCCGGCTTCACCACATGGTTCTACAATTTCTACCCCGAGGACAACGAGCGCCGCACGCGCTTTATCACCTACAACCAGATCTTCGGCTCCATCATATCCAGCGTCGTGCTGCTGCTCAGCGGCATTCTGACGGACTCGGTGACGGATCCCGCGCGGAAAAACACGCTGATTCTGACCATGCGCTATATCGCGTTCGCCATGGTGCTGGTAGACGTGGCCATGCAGGCCTGCGCAAAGGAATATCCCTATCCCGAAAGCCCCAAATCGCGGCTGTCGGACGTGTTCACGCTGCCCTTCCGCTATAAGAAATTCCTGATGTGCATGCTGTTCATGTTCTACTGGAATTTCGTCGCCAACCTGAACAACGGCCTGTGGAACTACCACATGCTCAACCACCTGCACTTCTCCTACACGCTCATCAACACGATGTCGCTGATGTACACGATCATACTGATCTTCATCGCGCCGCTGTGGCAGAGGGTGCTCCGGCGCTATTCGTGGATCAAGACCTTCGGCATCGCGAATCTGTTCTGGTTTCCCACCGAAATCGGATTCTTCTTTCTCACGCCGGGCAAGACCTATCTGTACGTGATGCTCGCCGTGGTTCAGAACGTGCTCAGCGTCGGGCTGAACCTCTCCTACGCCAACGTGCTTTACATGAATCTGCCCGAGGAGAATTCCACGACGCACATCGCCTTTTACACCATCGGCTGCAATCTCTTCGCCTTCCTGGGGCTGATTACCGGCACCTGGATCAGCTCCTTCACCGGCGACAGCACCATTCCCCTGCTGGGCATGCAGGCCTATTCGGTGCAGTTCACCACGCTGGCCCGCTCCGCGCTGATGCTCACGCTGGGACTGATACTGACGCTCAAATGGCGCATGTTCACGCCGGACCACGACATTGCCGACATCGAGCATCAGGCGGCGGTCAACGCAAAGATGCGCGCCATGCGCGTCCATCTGCCCAAGCTGCGCCTTCGCCTTCCCCACAATCGCTGACAAAGACAGGGAGGAATCTGCATGATTTCCGAAAAGCTCGCCGAGCGGCGGCTTCCGCCGCTGATGCGCATGAACGACGGCCGCGATGTGCAGACCATAGACGACTGGCGCATTCGCCGCCGGGAGCTGCTCGAGCTCCTTCAGCGCGAGGAATACGGCGAAACGCCCGCGCCGCCCGCAGAGGTGCGCGGCGAAGTTCTGTCCGCCAATCCCGACGCCTATGCCGGCAAGGCGGTTCAGGAGACGATTCAGCTCTCCTTCGACGCACCCGGCGGCCGCTTCTCCTTTCCGATGACGCTCGCGGTTCCCCATGACGGCAGGGCGTATCCCGCCTTCGTGTGCATCGGCTTTCAGGGCGAGGTGCCCAACCGGTACCTGCCTGCCGAGGAAATCCTCGACGCAGGTTACGCCGTCGCCAATTTCGATTATCAGACCGTGACCTCGGACGGCCCCGAATTGGACGGAATCGCGGCGCTCTATCCTCAGGAGGGCCCGACGGCATGGGGCGTGATCGGCATGTGGGCCTTCGCCGCCAGCCGCGTGCTGGATTACCTTCAGCAGCGCCCGGAGATCGACGCGCGCCGCTGCTGCGTATCGGGCCATTCGCGTCTGGGCAAGACCGCGCTGTGGTGCGCGGCGCAGGACGAGCGCTTCGCCATGGTCGTCTCCAACGACTCCGGATGCTCCGGCGCAGCCCTGTCCCGCGGCAAAATCGGCGAAAGCGTGGAGATCATCTCGCGCGTTTTTCCCTACTGGTTCTGCAAAAACTATCGCCGCTGGGCCGACCGCGAATTCGAAATGCCCTTCGACCAGCACATGCTGCTGGCGCTCGTCGCCCCGCGGAAGCTGTACGTCTGTTCTGCCGCGGAGGACGACTGGGCCGATCCCGAGAGCGAGTATCTCGGCTGTGCCGCCGCCGAGCCGGCTTGGACGCTCCATCGAGTTTCCGGTCTGGCCGCGCCGGACGCGCTGCCCGAGGTGGGCGTTCCCATCCATCGCGGCGGCGTGTGCTATCACCTCCGCGCCGGGAAGCACTTCTTCAGCCGAACCGACTGGCAGCATCAGCTTTGCTGCCGAGAGAAGTTTTTCATCTGAACGAGCGCAGAAGCGCCGGACTCTCTCCTCGAAGTCCGGCGCTCTTTGTATGCAAAAATGCGGAGAAAACCAAAGTGGCTTTCTCCGCAAACAATATTACTGAATGCTCGACGCGGGGTTGCAGTAGGGGCATCTGGCATAGCCGAGATCCTTGGCGAACTCCAGCGTCACCTTGGTGCCGCCGCTCATGCCCGTCTGACTGCACTTCGAATCCTTGTGGTAATAGTAGTCGTCGGAGTACAGGTCGACGTACACGCTCGAATCGGCCGGAGCGGAATAGTCCTCGCCCGGCGTGACCGTGCCGGCGTTTTCCGTGGTGGTGAAGCAGGTGGAGCAGGGCTTCAGGCCGTAGGCCAGCGCCTGAGCCAGCGTGCCCGCCACGGCGTTATCGCCCGCATGGCTCTTGCGCGCGTGGAAGGTTCCGCTGCCCTTAGCGGCATACACCGTCTTTTCGGCGACGGAGCAGCACTCCGGACAGGCCTTTTTGCCGTAATTCAGCGCCGTCTCCAGCGTGACGTGCACCGCGCCGCTGCCCGCGCACTTCTTGCTGGAGTGATAGTAGCGGTCGCTGGCCTTGGAGTAGACCTTCACGCCGGATTTGCCGGCGGTATAGGTTCCGCTGCCCTTCCCGTACTTCTGAACCTCCTGGGAAATCTCCGCGGTCGAGCCGTTGGCTCCATTATCCGTAGTCGCGACGCAGTAGGGGCAGGGCTTGAACCCCAGCGCCACCGCCTTGGCCAGCGATCCGCTGACCGCGCCGCTGCCTGCGCAGCTCTGGCTGACGTGGTAGTACTTGCCGTTGGGCGTGGCGTAGACCTCCTGATCCGCCACCTTCGCGCAGGTGGGACAGGCCGTCTTGCCGTAGTTCAGCGCCGTCTCCAGCGCCACCTGGGTCAGTCCCGAGGTGCAGTTGCTCTTCAGATGGTAGTGCTTCTGATTCGGCGCGGCATAGACCTTGATGCCCGACGTGCCGACGATGAATTTCACGTCGGCATTGTCGTTAGGCAGGGGATCGCCCTGCTGATCCTCCGTCACAGTGTTCCAGCAGACCCGGCAGGCCGTCTGGCCCAGCATCAGCGCGTCCGCGATGGTGCGGCGCGAAGCGTTCTTCATGTTGCTGCAATCGGCGATCTTATGATAATATTTTCCGCCCTGCGTGGAGTACACCAGCTGTTCCGCCGCCGACGCGCAGGTTGGGCAGGCCTTCTTGCCGGCCTCGATGGCCGTCTTGAGGGAGATGTGGCTGGCGTTCTTCATGCCCGAGCAGTTGCTCTTGGTGTGATAGTACGCGCCGTCCTGCCGGGCATAGACCATGATGGTGTCGCGAGTGGCGGTGTATGCGTTGCTGTCCGTCGTCTGACCATCCTGCGTATTCGTGCCGGTGGTTCCGTTGGTCTTGGAGCCCCAGCACTTGGGACACTTCTGATAGCCCCAGGCCAGCGCCTGAGCCAGCGTGCCCTCCACCGCCTCCTTCATGTTGGAGCATGTGGCGTAGGAATGGTAGTAGGTTCCGCCTCTGGAGACATACACCGACATCTCCGCGCCGCTGCAGCAGGTGGGGCAGGCCGGACGACCCGCTTCGACCATGGATCTGAGCGTCACCTGCACCGCGTCCTTCATGCCGCCGCAGTTGCTCTTGGTGTGATAGTACTTGCCCGTGGGCGTGGCGTAGACGTAGTACTGACCCGTGGTCTGGTTGGAGCCGCCGCCGCTCTGCGTCTGGGGCAGGCAGGTGGGGCAGCGCTTCTTGCCCAGCACCATCGCCTCAGCCAGCGTCACGGCCTTGGCGTTCTTCATGCCCGAGCAGGTGCCGTTGGCATGGTAATAGGTTCCGTCGGAGCGGCAGTAGACCTGAGTTGCCGCCGCCGCGCAGCAGGTGGAGCAGGCGGTCTTGCCGGCGAGAATTGCGTCGCGCAGGCTGATCTGGCTCGCGCCCTCCATGCCGGAGCAGGTGGCCGTGGTATGGTAGTGCTTGCCGCCCCTGGTGCACCAGACCTTCACGCCGCTCTTGTCGGTGGTGGAGGTGCTGATGTACACGCCGCCGGTGGTCGATGTCTTCTCGTCCAGGGACTTCTTCTCTCCGGTCACGCAGACGGGACACGCATCCTTGTGGTAGTGCTCCGCAGCGTCCTTCGGGAAGACCACCGCGTTTTCCATGCCGCTGCAGGTCGGATCCTTGTGGTAATAGTCGCCGTTGGCCGTGGCGTAATAAGTCTCCCCGCCGTAGCACTCGGGGCACTCGAACTTGTTGCGCTGCTTTGCGTTGTCCAGCGTGACCTGAGAGACGGTTTCGCTCGCGCCAATGAGCGAGCAGGTGTTGTTCTTGTGATACAGCAGGCTCGTGGAGGAAACCCAGACGAGGTTGCTGCTGGTGCCGACGTTGGTTCCGGTGATGGGCGTGGCCGAGGGGGCGACTGCGTCGGTTGCGCCGATTACGCCGCTTCCGTCGGAGGAGACGGTGGCTTCGGGCGCAAGGGAGGTCTGCGGCTCGGGCGTTTCGGTAGCCTCCACCGTCTGCGCCGGCGCGAGCGTCGGCAGGTTCGGCCCGGTCTGAACGTCGCTATGACCGCCGAAGAGCTGCATCGCCAGCAGGATCACCAGCACGATGAACCATACGGCCGAGCCCGCGGTGAGCGCATAGCGCAGCGTCTGATCGAAGCGGTTCCTGCGCCAGAGCAGATAGATGCCCAGCGGCGGCAGCAGGAACAGCAGCAGATACGTCACCCAGTCGTTTTCGTCCACATAGCGAAGCACGGCGCCCAGCGTTCCCTCGGGATAGTCGCCGGAATACTCCTCCTCGCCCGCGTACTCGCCGTCGTCGACGTATTCGCCGTTTTCGTCGTAATAGCCGTCCTCGTCGGCGTATTCGCCGTCGTCTCCGGCATAGCCGTCGTCATCGGCATAGCCATTATCGTCCGCGTAGCCATCGTCGGCATAGCGATCCTCGTCGGCGTACCCGTCGTCATCCGCATAGCCGTCGTCGGCGTAGCGATCTTCATCCGCGTAGCGATCCTCGTCGGCATAGCCGTCGTCGTCCGCGTAATCCTCCTGCGCGTAGCGATCGTCCGGCTCCTCGTTGGAGGCGTACCGATCGTCGGCGTAGGCGTCGTCTACATAGGCGTCGTATTCGCTCTCGTCGCCGGAGAAGCGGCCGCTGTACGCGCTTTCGCCCGCGTCCTCCGTGGGCTCTTCCGCGTAATCGGAATAGCCGGAATCGTACTCCGCGCCGTCGCCCTCCTGCTCGTAGGAATCGTCATATTCGGTCTCGCCGCTCTTTTTGCCCAGACCAAAGCGACGGATCTCGCCGTCTCCCCAGCGGAATTCGATTCCGCGGTCCTGAATCCGGAATTTGAGCTTTCCGAGCTTGTGCGTCGCCATATCGCTCCCCCACCTTTATCCGCGCGTCTTTTCGCGCTCCTGTATCGTGCTCATGTATATTTGTAAACCATGATACGTTCTCTTCTACAAGAATACAACATCCATACACCGGTGTCAACAGTATAATTCGAAAAAAAGCGGACTTTTTTTCGTTATCGATATAATAGTTTCATCTTCCTGAAATTTCCAACGCATTATATTCATATTTTGTAACATTCAAGAAAAATATTTCCAGCGTGCGAATTGCCGTTGCAGGACGCGCGTTCGTGTGCTATAATATATGGTAAGAACGCTTCACCCGCCCGATTGCCGCGGCGGGCTTGCATGGAGGTAATTACGGATGTCCAATTCCAAGAAGGGTCTCAAGATCGGCCATTACAGAATCACTCCGCTGGGCCTCGGCGTGCTCGCCGCGCTGATCGTCCTCGTCCTCGCGCTGGTGGCGGCGCTGATTTTTGATCCGTTCGGCGGAAAGACAGACGTTCAGAAGGGCGCGCAGGTTTCCGCGCCGTCCGCGTCTCCCACGGCCGATCCGGCGGCGGAGCCGACTGCCGATCCCACGCCCACTCCCACCCCTGCGCCCACGCCGACTCCGGCTCCGCGCAGCGCGACCATCCGCTCACTGGGCGAAATCGCCATCGAAAACGACCTGCTCAAGTCCGCCTATAACGCAGACGACAGCACCTTCGACTTCTCCCCCATGTTCTCCGACGTCGCCGCCGTCATCGGCAACGCCGACTACACCGTGGCCGACGTGGAGGGCACGCTGGGCGACACCGCCGGCGTCTCCGGCCAGGGCGGCAAGATGAACACGCCCTCGGCGCTGTTGAGCGCGCTGAAGGACTGCGGCGTGGACATGATGATGCTGGCCAACGACCACGCGCTGGACGGCGGCTTCGCCGAGCTGCAGGCCTCCATCGCCAATGTGACCGCCGCGGGAATGGATTACGTGGGCGCGGCGACCTCCGCCGAGGAGCGCGCCACGCCGGTCGTCAAGGATATCAACGGCATTCAGGTGGGCTTCGTGGCCTACACCGAGACCGTCAACGGCAACGAGAAGAACACCGACGCGGCCGCGGTGGAATACGGCGTGAACCTCGTCTCCCACAGCAACGCCGTGACCGACATCCAGAACGCGCGCGCCGCAGGCGCGGAGGTCATCGTGGCCTACGTCAGCTGGGGCAACATGCTTGAGCGCACGCCCACTCAGAACCAGTACAAGCTGGCTCAGGCGCTGACCGCCGCGGGCGCGGACGTAATCATCGGCTATAACCCCCACGTGGTGCAGCCCGCCTACTGGATCGAAGCCGACGCGCTGGACGGCTCAGGCAAAAACCGCACCCTCTGCCTGTGCGCAACGGGCAACATGCTGTCCAACCAGCGCGCCCAGTACGCGGATTCGGGCATCATCTTCGAATTCACCATCCAGGAGCAGGCGGACGGAACCTTCGAAATCGTCAATCCCGTCTACATTCCGACCTACGTGTGGCGCTATCAGACCGAGGATTCGGAGCTGTATCAGTATCGCGTCATGCCCGTCGGCCAGTGGATCGGCGAGACCGAGGAGAATATCCCCGAGGGCATGCCGTATTCCGATTATCAGCGCATGGCCGCGGTCTGGGCCGAGGTGCAGAGCACCATGGGCTCGGACGTGGCGACCATCGGCCGCGAATAACCCGTCCCCTCGCAGCGAAAATTCCCGATTTTCAAATCGGGAATTTTTCAACGATTGCCTGATTCCATTCCGGAGGTTCCATCTTGAGCGAGCTTTCCAACCTTCTGTTGAAGTGGTACGACCGGCACCGGCGCGATCTGCCCTGGCGCGGAACCGCCGACCCCTATCGCGTGTGGCTGTCGGAGATCATGCTCCAGCAGACCCGCGTGGAGACGGTGGCCGGATACTACGACCGCTTTCTTTCGCGCTTCCCCACCGTCGGCGACCTGGCGCGGGCCGAGACCGACGAGGTGCTCAAGCTCTGGGAGGGACTGGGCTACTACTCCCGCGCCCGCTGTCTCCACGCCGCGGCGAAGGTCGTCGCCTTGGATCGCGGCGGACGCTTTCCCGAGACGGCGGCGGAGCTGAAAAAGCTGCCCGGCATAGGGCCCTACGCCGCCAACGCCGTCGCGTCCATCGCCTTCGGCCAGCCGGTTCCGGCGCTGGACGGCAATCAGGCGCGCATTCTCACCCGCGTGCTCGCCTGGGACGCGCCGCTGAAAACGCCCTTCGATCTGGAAGCGCCTGCCATGGAATTCATGGATTTCCAGCGCCCCGGCGACTACAATCAGGCGCTGATGGATCTCGGCTCGGCAATCTGCATGCCCAAGGCTCCCAAGTGCAACCAGTGCCCGCTGAAATCCCTCTGCGCCGCCGCGCGGGAGGGCGACCCGGAGAGCTTTCCCCGAAAAAAGCCGCCCATCGTCAGGCAGGAATCCGAGTGGACGGTGGCCGTGGTGCGCTGCGGGGGCCGCGTCGCCGTGCGCCGCCGACCCTCCGGCGGATTGCTGGGCGGACTGTACGAGTTTCCCATGCTCGAGGGGCGTCTCTCCCCCGACGCGCTGCAATCCGCGCTGACGGACGCAGGCTTCGCAAACGCGCGCGTTCTCGGGCCGCTGCCGCCCAGCCGCCACGTGTTCACCCATCGAATCTGGCGCATGGTCGGCGCGTCCGCCGCAGCCGACGGCGTTCCCGACGGCTGGATGCTCGTGGCCAACTTCACCGAAACCGCAATTCCCTCGGCGCTGCGCGTCTATCGCGAGGCCGCTGAGGATCTGCTGAATGAAAACTCAGAATGGAGGAAAATCAAATGAACTGGGATCTGTCCAAGCTCTACGCAGGATTCGACGACCCGAAGCTGCACCGCGAGACCGCCGAGGTCTTCGCGCTGCTGACGGGTCTGCGCGCCGCCATCGACGAGCTGTCCGACCACTGCACGCCCGAGGGCCTCGCCGCCGTGCTGGAGACGCTGAAGCGCGTGGAGGACGCGTCCATCAAGATCGGCAATTTCACCTTTCTGACCCTCGCCGTGGACGCGAACAACGAGGACGCGCGCGCCTATTACGACCGCGTGAACGATATGGACATCGAGCGCCGGCAGACCTTCAGCGCGCTGAGCCGCCTGCTGGGCAGGATCGACGATCTGGACGCGTTCATCGCAGGCCAGCCCGTGCTGGAGGAGCACGCATTCCTGCTGCGCAAGCTGAAGCAGAGCGCGTCGCACGTCATCGACCCGGCGCTGGAGCCCACGGTGCTGCGGATGCAGACCACCGGCGGCAGCGCGTGGAGCCGCCTGCGGAACGATCTGGACGCGAACCTGATGATTCCCTTCGAGAAGGATGGAAAGAGCGAGTCTCTCCCCCTCTCCGCCATCCGCGGACTGGCCTACGACGCGTCCGCCGACGTGCGCCGCCGCGCCTACGAGGCGGAAATCTCCGCCTATCCGCGCATCGAGATTCCCATGGCCGCGTGTCTGAACGGCATCAAGGGCGAGGCGCTGACCCTGATGGAGCTGCGCCATTACGACTCGGTGCTGGATTCCGCGCTGGACGTGAGCCGCATGGATCGCGAGACGCTGGACGCGCTGCTGGACGTGATGCGCGAGAGCCTGCCCATGTTCCGCCGCTATTTCCGCCTGAAGGCGAAGATGCTCGGCTACGAGGGCGGTCTGAAGTTCTACGACCTGTTCGCGCCCGTGGGCGAGAGCCATCTGCATTACACGCTGGACGAGGCCCGGGCCATGCTGGTGCGCGTCATGGGCCGCTTCAGCCCGGTCATGGCCGAGTTCATCGACCGCGCCTTCGAGGAGCGCTGGATCGACGTCTATCCCCGGGAGGGCAAGCAGGGCGGCGCGTTCTGCTCCGGCGTGCATCCGCTGAAGATGAGCTACGTGATGACCAATTTCGATGGCAGCTATTCCTCCGTCAGCACGCTGGCCCACGAGCTGGGCCACGCCTATCACGACCGCTGCATGGAGGGCGTGTCCGTGCTGCTGAGCGACTATCCCATGCCGCTGGCCGAGACCGCTTCCATCTTCAACGAGACGCTGCTGATGGAGAAGATGCTGGAGACCGCCGACAACGCCACGAAGCTGACGCTCATCGAGCAGCAGGTGGGCGACGCGGCGCAGGTGGTGGTGGACATCCTCAGCCGCTATCTGTTCGAAAGCGAGGTCGTCGACCGCCGCAAAGAGCGCTCCCTCAGCCCGCGCGAGCTGTGCGAGATCATGCTGGACGCGCAGAGGCAGACCTATGGCGACGGTCTGGATCCCGACTGCATGCATCCGTACATGTGGGCCTGCAAGAGCCACTATTACGACACGGACGTGCATTTCTACAACTTCCCCTACGCCTTCGGCCTGCTGTTCGGTCTGGGCGTGTTCGCCCGCTATCAGCGCGACGGCGAGGCGTTTTTGCCGGAATACGACCGGCTGCTGCGCTCCACCGGCTCGGGCAATGTCCGCGAGGTGGCCGCCGGCGTGGGCATCGACGTGACCGACCGGGAATTCTGGCGCAGCTCCGTCCGCGTGCTGGCTGACAAGGTCGATCAGCTGGAAAAGCTGCTGGGATAATTTTCCTCCATACTGCCGAGGGCGAAAGTCCTCGGCTTTACGTTGAAAATAATGATTCCCCGGCGAAGCCAATGAGGAATCCTTATGCAAAAATTCGCCCGCTTCGGCGGGCGAATTTTTCCTAAGGTAACTCCTCGCAAATGAGGCGGTCATCCGGCGAATGGATTTTTCGTCAGATGCAAATGCAAATTCCGAAGGTTTACTGGAGGGTAATCGAGGGATCTGCATGCCGCAGATGGCGAAAAAGACAGAGCCAGACGCGCCGCCGAATTGTGCGGTGTTGCCCTTACAGCACCTTTTCCAGAAAACTGACGAGACGAGGGCTTTCCGGGTGGTTGAACAGCTCCTTCGAGGGCTTGTCCTCTTCGATTCTGCCGCCGTCCAGAAACAGCGTGCGGCCGCTGACCTCGCGTGCAAAGCGCATCTCATGGGTCACGACGATCATCGTCATGCCGTCCTCGGCCAGCGCCTTCATCACGCCGAGCACCTCGCCGATCATCTCCGGGTCGAGGGCGCTCGTGGGCTCGTCGAACAGCATGACCTCCGGGTTCATCATCAGCGCGCGGACGATGGCGATGCGCTGCTTCTGACCGCCGGAGAGCTGGCTGGGATAGGAAAGGAGCTTGTCGTACAGGCCGACGCGCCTGAGCAGCTGCGCCGCCTTTTCGTCGGCCTCTTCCCTGGACATCTTCAGAATCCGCATCGGCGCGACGGTGAGGTTGCGCTGCACGTTCATGTTTTCGAACAGGTTGAACTGCTGAAACACCATGCCCATCTTCTGGCGCAGCCGGTCCACGTCCGCGCCCTTGCGGCAGATGTCCGTTCCGTCCACCAGCACCTGCCCCGACGTGGGCGTTTCCAGCAGATTCAGGCAGCGCAGAAAGGTGCTCTTGCCGCCGCCGGAGGGGCCGATGATGCTCACCACCTCGCCGGCGGCGAAGGAGGTGCTCACATCGTTAAGCACGGTGAGCGCGCCAAAGCGCTTGGTCAGATGGCGAACCTCGATCATGCTATTTTTTTCTGCCATAGGACATTCTCCTCTCCATCAGCGCGATCAGCCGTCCGCCCAGGAAGGTCAGGATGAAGTAGATGATCGCCACCACCGCCAGACATTCCAGACTGTTGTAGGTCTTGGCGATGATGCCCTTCGCGCGGAACATCAGATCGGCGATGCTGATGACCGACACGATGGACGATTCCTTGATGATGGTCACGAATTCGTTGCCCAGCGCGGGCAGGATGTTGCGCACGGCCTGGGGCAGGATTACCAGCGCCATGGCTTCGCGATGGTGAAAGCCCAGGCAGCGCGCGGCCTCCATCTGCCCCGCGTCCACCGCCTGAATACCCGAGCGGATGATCTCGGCCACATAGGCGCAGCTGTTCAGGCTCATGGCCACCACGCCCGCCGCAAAGCGGTCGAAATCCGGAATGAAGCTCACCGTCGGGAAGGTCACGCCGATCATCGGCAGGCCGTAGAAGATGAACATCAGCTGAACCATCAGCGGCGTGCCGCGAAAAAACTCGATGTACGCCGTCGCCAGCCATTTCAGCGGCTTGAACTTGCTCATGCGCGCCATCGCCATCAGCACGCCCAGAATCGTGCCAAACAGCACGGTAAAGACAGCGATGATGAGCGTATTGCCCACGCCCTCCAGAAAAAAGCTGTGGTAGCGCACCACCAGATCCTTCATTGTGATTAAAAACTGCATGAAATTCTCCTTTGAGCGCGGATTCCCCGCGCGGCGGCCGCTCTATGTCCGCCGCAGGAACAGTTCAAACCGGAAAGCCGCACTTTGCCGGCCTTCCGGTTTGGTTTGAATCTGGAACGCGTCCGCCGATCAGTCGGCCGCCTCACCGCTCCAGATGGCATTGTACTCGTTGAACTTCTCCAGATAGGAGCCGTCCTCCACCACGCGGTCGATGACCGTGTTCACGACCTCGAGCAGATCGTCATTGCCCTTGGCGACGACGCAGGCCTTGCCGAAGGTGGCCGCTTCGTCGGAGAAGGTGAAGTTGGCGACCTCGAGCTTGTCGTTGCCGGCCACCATGCCCATGCCCACCGCATAGTCGCACACGAAGCCGGCGATGTTGCCGTTGACAACCTCCATGGCCAGGGACGGATAGGTATCCAGCTCAAACAGCGTGGAATCCGGCAGCGCGGCCTCGATCAGCTGAGACTGAATGGTGCCCATCTGCGCGCCGACCTTCTGGCCCGCCAGAGACTCGACGGTGGTGTACTTGTCCGCGTCGCCCTTCTGGACGATGAGCAGCTGCTGGCTCTTTTCATATTCGTGGGAAAAATCGATGACTTTGGCGCGCTCCTCGTTGACCGTGAACGCCGCGATGCCGATGTCCACCATGCCGGTCTTGACCGCGTCGATGATGCCGTCGAAGGCCATGTCCGTCACCTGAAGCTCCACGCCCAGCTCCGCGGCGATCTGCTCCGCCAGCCACACGTCGCAGCCGATGGGGTTCGCGTTGTCGTCCAGGAACTCATAGGGGCCGTAGGTCGCCTCGGTGCCCATCACCAGAACGCCCTTTTCCTTGATCGTGTCCACGACGCCCTCGGCGGAAGCGGCCGCCGCGCAGCACAGCATGCACAGGCACAGAACCATCGCAAGAAGCTTTTTCATCGTTTTTTCCTCCTAAAGTATTTTAATTCGGAATACGCGTATAATTATACGCACGCTCATTCAGATGTCAAGGCTCATCCATGTAAACTTTTATCGCTTTTCAAATGCCGGAGCCAGCGCGGCGAGCCTGTCCATCGCCTCGGCCAGCTTTTCTTGGCTGACAGTGCAGGCGATGCGGAAATGCCCCTCGCCCGCCTTGCCGAACACGCTGCCGGGGGAGACGAGCAGATGCGCCTTCTCCAGCAGGAACGCGCAGAACGCCCTGTCGTCCATGCCGGTTTTTTCGATTCCCGGGAAGAGATAGAACGTGCCGCGCGGCCGGAGGAGCGTCAGATACGGGATCTTCTCAATGCGGTCGGATGCATAAAACACTCGGTCGCGGTATTTGGAGATGTACGTCTCGGCGATCTCGCCGCGAAGCTCCAGCGCCCGGATGGCGGCGCGCTGAGAGATGGACGGCGCGGTGTAGGTCAGCGCGTCGTTCACCGTCTTGAACACGTGAATCAGTGCGGGATGGGCGATGATGTAGCCCACGCGCCAGCCGGTCATCATGAAATTCTTCGAAAAGCTGTTCAGCGTCACCGTGCGCTCCGCCGCGCCGGGCAGCGTCCGCATGGGCACAAATTCTCCGTCGTAGAGATAGCGCGTGTAGATCTCGTCGGCGAGAATCAGCAGGTCGTATTCCTCAGCAATGCGCGCCAGCATGCGCAGCGTGTCCATATCATAGGCTGCGCCGGTGGGATTGCAGGGCGTGTTGACGATCATCGCCCGGGTTTTCGGCGTGATCGCCCGGCGAATGTCCTCCTCGTGGGGACAATAGCCGTTCGCCTCGCGGGTGACGACCTCCGCCGTCCGGCCGCCGGCCAGCGCGATCTGCGAGGCGTAAGCGGCGAAATACGGCCCGAAGACGATCACCTCGTCGCCGGGATTGAGAATGCCCATCAGCGTCTGGGACATGCCGATGCAGCTGGAGGTAGTGACCAGCACCTCGTCCTCGGAGAGCTCCTGACCGAAGTCCTCTCTCCACGCCCGGCGGATGGCCGCGATCAGCTCCGGGTCGCCCTTGGGATCGCCGTAATGGGTGTAGCCGGCGCAGGCGTCGGCATAGGCCGCGTCGATGATGCGCCGGTCGGTGGTGAAGTCCGTGTCGCCGATGCTCAGGTCGATTATGTCGGGATAGCGCTTCAGCGCCTCCGTGTCCAGCGAAAGGCCGCCCGAGTAGTTCTGGAAACGCTCGGCAATGTGTCTGCGCATTTTTATTCCTCCCCCTTCACGTGTGGAACCACCGTGCTGCCATTGGGAATGACGTAGATCTTCTTGCCCTCCGGCTGCGCGCATTTCATCAGCGATTCCACGTCCGAAAACGCCTTTAGCCCCATCGGCGCGACGGTCTCGGCCGGCACCGACGTGAGCATCAGTATGTTGTAGCGCTTCGCCTGCTCGCAGTTCAAAAGGAAAATGTAGCCGGGCACCGTGAAATGCTCGCGCAGGCGCGCCTCCATCGTTCCGTTTGTCCAGTCGCGGATCCAGTCGAAATACTCCTCGGGGCCGCCGCCGTCGCGCGCCTCGATGAGCAGCACCAGCGTTCCGCCCCTCTTCAGGCCGAATTCGATGTTGTCGATGGTCTTGGTGCCCTGATAGAGGGACATGTCCTTGGGGAAGCCGCCGCAGCTGGCGACGATCATGTCCGCGCGCTCGGGAACGTCCACGCGGTAAATTCGATCCACCGCCTCGCAGGCCCTCTGCCAGGAGGTCAGATAGTGCCCGGCGTAGATCTCCGCCAGCTGCATCTCGGCGTTCATCACCAGATTGACGACGTACAGGTTCTTCACCAGCGCCGCCGCCTCGCACATGTCGTCGTTGAGCGGATTGTCGACGGTCTTGCCGTTGCCGATGCGCGGATTGCTGCGCAGACAGCTCGGGTCGAGGGCGAAGGCGTGGTTGTGGCAGATGGTATCCATGGCGCTCACGCCGGGCAGAATGCTCTTCCGGCCGCCGCCGAAGCCCGCCATCACATGGTGCGTGCACGCGCCCAGACAGACCACCCTGTCCGCGTGCGCCGCGAGGGGATGGATCCTCACCCGCGTGCCGTGGGGCGTGACGCCGACGTCCACCAGATCCGGCGCGAGGCAATCGTGGTTCACCACGCGGATGCGATCGTAGATACTGTCCGTCACCAGCGTACGCAGCTCGGCCTCGTCGCCGCCGACGTGCGTTCCGTTCGCCACCAGAATCGTGATCTGCGCGTCCGGAATGCCCGCGCGGTTCATATAATCCACCAGCGGCGGAATCACCCTGTCCTGTCGCATCCAGAAGCGCGACATGTCGCTGACAATCAGGCAGACCCGGTCGCCCGGACAAAGCCAGTCCTTCAGCGCCGGCGCGTCCACGGGCGCGTTCAGCGCCCCGTCCAGCGCCGCGGGAATGTCCTCAATCGCCGGAACGCGGTTTCCATGTAGCTCGCCCAGCACGTTTTTTTCGTCCAGAGGAATCTCCACCGTGCCGTCGCCGTATCGAAAGGTATATTTTCTCATCGCCATTCGCCCCCCCAAGACAGAATGCTTCTAAAATATGCGCGCAATTTTAGCACCGCGGACACGCCTTGTCAAGCAGAATAAGCCGCTGCAAACGTAAATTTTGGCGATTGTCTCCAACATCGAATCAGCAAACCTCAATTGGAACACGACAAGATTGATCAAAGAGCCCCATCCGGCGTGCCAGATCATCGAACTCAGACGCGCTGCATCGAGCGGTCAGGAACCGCGCCGACGATATGCCGCCCGGCACACCGGAATGGCTTCCGGATTACATATGCACGCACCTCGACAAGAGACAGATGGCTCGAATTTCGCAAAAATACGGGGGCTTATTCGAAAAACAAAGTTGCAAAAAAGCTGCACAAGTGGGTGGAAAAATGGGTGGAAGGCAAAAAGAAAACCGCCGAAAGCCTTGCGGCACAGCGGTTTTGAATGGTGACCCATCGGGGATTCGAACCCCGGACACCCTGATTAAAAGTCAGGTGCTCTACCGACTGAGCTAATGGATCATGATGGCTGGGGCGGCTGGGGTCGAACCAGCGAATGCGGGAGTCAAAGTCCCGTGCCTTACCGCTTGGCTACGCCCCAATAGCGGGATAAAGAAAAAAGCCGCGGCGGCCTTTTCAAAAAGAATAGATGGGGTGAGTAGTGGGGCTCGAACCCACGACCTCCAGGGCCACAACCTGGCACTCTAACCAACTGAGCTATACCCACCATACTGGCGCGCCAGAAGGGACTCGAACCCCTGACCCACGGCTTAGAAGGCCGTTGCTCTATCCAGCTGAGCTACTGGCGCAACTTGCGTCGCAAGCGAAGGAACTGTTCCTGCTGACAATTCAGTATTATATCACCACATGGCGGATTTGTCCAGTCCTTTTGGGCGAAAAATAAAATCTTTACGTTGAAATTTCGCCGCGTATATTTTACATCCGGCTGATATAATGCAGATACTCGGCAAAGGAGGAGGCGATTTTCGATGAAGCGACGCGCGGTGCTGCTGGCTGCGCTGCTTTGCCTGCTGACGGCTTTTTCCGCCGCGGCGGAGGGACGGCTGTGCGTGGTTTCGGAGGATCGCGCGCTGCTGCTGAGCGAGAATGGAGAAGTGGTTGTTCCTGCCGGAGAATATCAGGATATATGCAGTCTGATCGACGGCGAGCGCTGCGCCTATGGCGTTCAGACGGACGACGGGCTTCGATATGCGCTGGGCGACGCCCAGGGCAATCTGCTGACCGAGGCGGCCTACGAAGCGCTGGCGGCGGCGCAGGACTGCATCCTCTTTCGGCAAAACGGCCGCTGCGGCGCGATGACGACGGACGGAAAGGTACAGATCGAGGCGATCTACACCCAGCTCGTTTCCTGCGGCGGCGGAAAATTTCTGGCCACTCAGACGGATCCCTGCGACGAGGAGCCGGACGAGGTGCTGCGCATCGTGCCCGGCCTCGAGCCGGAGCGCACCGGCGTGCGCACGGAGCTGGAGCTGACTGCGCCCGTGTCGGATCGCATGCCCTTTTATTCGTCGGACGCGGGGCGATACGGCTATCTGGACGGCGACGGCAAGGTCTTTCTCTCCCCCCATCTGAGCTACGCCGGCGCGTTCGTCGGCAAAGTCGCGCGCGCGTCGCGGGACGGGAAGCTCGGGCTGCTGAGCGCGGACGGAAGTTGGGTGCTGGAGCCGGAATTCGATTTTCTGGAAATGGGCGACGGTGTGGTTGTAGTAATGAAGGATCGCACCGAGTGCGCGGCCTACGACCTCCAAACGGGCGCGCTGCGCGTGCGCGTGACCGGAGAGTATCTGGAGGCCGCGCCGCTGGGGAAATACATGACGGTGGCGGACAGCGAGCACATGCGCGTGTACGGCACGGACGGCGCGATGATTCTGGAGACCGACCGGAGTGCGTTTCTCTCCGCCGGCGTGGACGGACAGCTGATTCTGCGCGACGGCGACTGGGGTACGCGGTGCGTCAGCCTCTTCGACCCGGAAAAGGGCATGGCTGAGCGCATGGATATGTCGCTGCTGCCGCTGGATTCCAATCGCTATCTGTTCATGACCATGAACGCGGCGGCGTACAACAGCGCCATCCTCGGCGAGCGCCGCTACTCCTGCGACTACGACAGCATGCGCTTCGGCATAATGGATGGCTCAGGAAACGAGATTCTCCCCGCCGAGGCGCTGGAAATCACGCGTCTGCGGGAGAATCGTTATCTGCTGAAGCTGGAAAACGGACTGCGCGTGATCAACGAAAACGCTGATGTGCTCTGGGAGGAGCTTCAGGAGGAATGATACGGGCCGCTCTGCAAAACGCAGGGCGGCTCGTTTCCATAATAAAGGCAATCCCGCTTGCGTTGAAATCTCGCTCAACATTCACGAGGCATACTCGCCCAACCGGAACAGCCAGTTGCGCAGCACGCTGCGCAGGGCTTCGCCGAAGCTCCATTCGGCCACATCCTCGGCGGCAACCAGCGGACAGGAGGCCACCGTCTCGCCCTCGCAGATCAGCAGTGCGCGGCCCACGGTCTCGCCCTTGCGGATGGGTGCGGCGGGAGAATCGTACTCATAGCGCAGCGAAAACAGCGCGTCCACGGGCAGCGCGGCGCTCAGCGGCGCGCCGGCCACCACGGCGAGATTCTGCCTGGCCCCGCCGGAAACGGGCGTCACGCCGGCGGGCTCGCCCTCGGCCAGCGCCGTGCGGGCGCGAAAGTTGGCGAAGCCGTAGTCGAGCATCGCCTCCGCCGTGTCGAACCACGTGGGACAGCCCAGCACCACGCCGATGAGCTCCAGCCCGCCGCGCTCCGCGCTGAACACCAGACAGCGGCCCGCGGCCTTGGTGTAGCCCGTCTTGCCGCCGTTCGCGCCCTCGTAGGAGGTCAGCAGCCGGTTTTTGTTCTCCAGCACGCGGCTGTATTCATTTCCCACCCATGGGATGACCTTGCGCTTTGTGGCGGTGATGGTTCGAAATTCGGGAATGGCCATCGCCCGGCGCATGATGCGCGCCAGCGCCAGCGCGCTGGCGACGTGGCCATCGGCGGGCAGGCCGTTGGGATTGACGAAGTGCGCGTCCGCGTCCAGCTCCTTCGCCCGGGCGTTCATCAGCTCAGCAAAGGCGGGCACGCTGCCGGCCACGTGCTCGGCAATGGCGACGGCCGCGTCGTTGCCGCTGCGCAGCATCAGGCCGTAGAGCATGTGCTCCATGGACAGCTGCTCGCCCTCGCTGAGATAGATGCTGGAGCCCTCCACGCCTGCGGCATTCGGACCCGCCGTGACCGTCTCGTTCAGCGCGCAGTTCTCCAGCGCCAGCAGTGCGGTCATGATCTTCGTGGTAGAGGCCATGGCGAAGCGCTCGTTTTCGTTCTTCCCAAAGAGGATGCGGCCGCTGTCGCCGTCGATGAGCACCGCGCCCCTGGCCTCCACCGTCGGCGCTTCCGAGGCGCGGGCCGCGCCGCTCAGGGCCACGAGCAGCGCCAGAATGACCAGGCTCCATCGTTTCATGGGCAGCCCTCCGTTTCCTTCGTCGGACAATCCTATGCACGGCGCATGCGGAAAAATGTGTTAAAAACGGAGCAAAACAGCTTGACATCTAGCGTGTATATGGTATAATCTAATTATCAATATTAGATGTACTTCTGAGGTGAGCAAAATGGATAAGCCGAAGATTTGCGTGTGGGGCGATTCCATCGCCAAGGGCGTGGTTTTTGACGAGCAGCGCGGGCGCTATGTAATCTGCCGGGACAACTGTCTGGCGCGCATGGCCCGGGAGCTGGGCTGCGAGGTGGAGAATTTCGCCGTCATGGGCAACACGTCTCAGCAGGGGCTGGAGCGCATGGAGAAGCAGGAGCTCGAGCCGGGCGCGCTGGCCGTCATCGAATTCGGCGGCAACGACTGCGATCTGGACTGGAAGGGCACCAGCGAAAACCCCGACGTGCCGCAGTACGGCAAGGTTCCGCTGGAGAAATTCGGCGAAAACCTGCGCGCGATGGTGGAGAAGGTGCGCGCGGCGGGCATGAAGCCCATCCTCGTCACGCCGCCGCCGCTGGTCGCGCAGCGCTATTTCGCATGGGTCTCCAAAAACCTGAATCCCAAACACGTGCTGGACTATCTCGGCGATGTGGAGCACATCTACCGCTGGCAGGAGCGCTACGCCCTGCTGGTGCGCAGCGTCGCCCGGGAGATGAACATCGCGCTGGTGGACGTGCGCGACCTGTTCCTCGCCCATCCGCGCATGATCGACCTGATCTGCGCCGACGGCATCCATCCCAACGAAAAGGGCCACGCCATGATGTTCGAGGGGCTCAAGGACGTGGTGAGCAATCTGGCGTGAGAAAAGACAGATATTTCTCAGCAGCCGCGAGCAATTCCGCCGCGGCTGCTGTTGTATTTTCCGCGAAGCTGTGGTAAGATGTGGATGAAAAAATGAGATTCGCCAAAGGAGATCATATGAAAAAGAAAGCGACCGTCCTTGCGGCCATCGCCGTCCTGCTGCTCATCGGCCTCGCCATCTACTTCAGGCCGCTGCACTTCAGCGTTCCGGATGAGAGCAGTCAGATCGCCATTGTGCTGAACGAGTATGCCGTCAGCGACGGAAAACCGACCATCGACTCCGCCGAATATCCTGTGACAAGCCCGGAGCAGAGACGCGCCATCCGGGCCTTATTGGCGGAAACCGCCTATCGGAGAACAGCGGGCACGCTGTTTTCGGACGGCTCCATGAGCGACGTGGGAAATCGGACGCTTGCCATTTATATTTACGACGGCGATTCTCTGTCGGACAGCATTCTAGCATCATCGTCAGGAAAGATTGCCGTCCAAAATAAAACCTATTACATGAAGAATTCAGAGCAGCTTATTGCGCAGATCATCGAGATTGCGAAGCGGACGGACTGATTTCGTCCGACTGAATCGAGGATAAATTTTTCATCCTCGCAGGTTGGGCAGCGCCGCCGCAAGGGCCGCGCCGTCGGCTTCTCAACCAGATATAAGACGCAAGCAAAAAAACCGGCGGGGAGCAATTTCCTCGCCGGGTTGGTTTTTTACAGCAGATTGCGCTGGATCTTGCCGCTGATCGTCTTGGGCAGACTCTCCTTGAAGACGACCACGCGGGGGTATTTGTAGGGCGCGGTGTGCTCCTTGACGTAGGTCTGAATCTCCTTCTTCAGCGCCTCGGTGGGTTCGGTGCCCTTGGTCAGCACGATGCTGGCCTTGACCACCTGACCGCGGGTCTCGTCGGGCACGGCGGAAACGCCGCATTCGAGCACGTAGGGCAGCTCCATGATGACGCTCTCCACCTCGAAGGGCCCGATGCGGTAGCCGGAGGACTTGATCACGTCATCCACGCGTCCGACATACCAGAAGAAGCCGTCCTCATCCTTCCAGGCCACGTCGCCGGTGTGATACCAGCCGTCGTGCCAGACCTCGGCGGTCTTTTCGGGGTTGTTCAGATAACCCTGGAACAGGCCGCAGGGAACCTTGTCGCTGGTCTTGATGCAGATTTCGCCGGTCATGCCGGTGCCCACGGGCTTGCCCTCGGCGTCCAGCAGCTCGATGTGATACAGCGGCACGGGCTTACCCATCGCGCCGACCTTGTGCGCGTCGCCCACCAGATTGGCGATGGACAGCGTGGTCTCAGTCTGGCCGAAGCCCTCCATCAGCCGCAGACCCGTCAGCGCCTCGAACTGGCGGAACACCTCGGGGTTCATGGCCTCGCCGGCGGTGGTGGCGCGCTCCACGGAGCTGAAGTCGTACTTCGTCAGATCCTGCTTGATCATCATGCGGTACATGGTCGGCGGCGCGCAGAACGTGGTGATGTGATACTTGGCGAACATGGGCAGGATATCCGCCGCGTCGAAGCGGTCGAAGTCGTAGGTGAACACGCCGCCCTCGCACATCCATTGTCCATAGAGCTTACCCCAGAGCGCCTTGCCCCAGCCGGTGTCGGAGATAGTGAAGTGCAGGCCGTCGCGATGGGCGGTATGCCAGTAGCGGGCGGTGATGTAGTGGCCCAGCGGGTACTTGTAGCTGTGCATGGCGATCTTCGGATAGCCCGTGGTGCCGGAGGTGAAGAACATCAGCATGGTGTCGTCGCCGCAGGGCGCGTCCTCGGTGCGGACGTACTTGCGGGTGAACAGCGGGCTCTCCGCGTCGTAGTTGTGCCAGCCCTCGCGCGCGCCGCCCACGAGCACCTTCACGCGCAGGGACGGGCAGGCGCTCTCCACCGCATCCACCTGCGCGGCGGTCTCGCCGTCGGCGGTGCAGAGCACGGCGGACACGGAGGCGGCGTTGAAGCGATACTCAAAGTCGTGAGCCTGCAGCTGGTTCGTAGCGGGAATGGCGACGGCGCCCAGCTTGTGAAGGCCTAGAATGGCCGGCCAGAACTGCCAGTGGCGCTTGAGCACCAGCATCACGCGGTCGCCGCGGCGGATGCCCAGAGAGGTGAAGTAGTTGGCGGCCTGAGCGGACAAAAGCTTCATGTCGCGGAAGGTGAAGCGGCGCTCGACCTTTTCGCGGCTCAGATGCAGCATGGCCAGCTGATCGGGATAGCGGTCGGCCACCGCGTCCACGATGTCAAAGGCGAAGTTGAACTTGTCCTCGTCGGTGAAGTCGATCTTCTTCAGCAGGCCGTTTTCGTCGGTCTGGGTGTGGATGAACTTCTCGACGAGCAGCGGCTCGGACTGGCTGGCGGAGACGAGGGTGTCGCGGATTTCCTGCTCGGCCGCCGGCTCGCCCGGCAGAACCACGGCGAGGAACAGGCACTCCTGACCGTCCACGGCGATCATGCCGTGGGGCGTGGAGGAATTGTAGAAGATGCTGTCGCCCTCGTTGAGCACCTCCACGTGGTCGCCCACCTGAACCTTCAGGCGGCCGCTGATGATCAGGTCGAACTCCTGTCCGGAGTGGGTGGTCAGATGGATGGGGTGATGCTGCTGCTCGGGGGAGTAATCATAGCGAACCCAGTAGGGCTCGGCCAGCTTCTGGCGGAACAGCGGCGCGAGGTTCTGAATCTGGATGCCCTTCTCCCGCGCGGTGGTCACGCCCTTGCCCCTGCGGGTGACGGCGTAGCTGGAAAGATGGGCGCTCTGGCCCTCCAGCAGATCAGTGATCTCGATGCCGAACGCCAGCGCGCACTTGTGGATAAACGTAAAGGGGAGATCCGCTTCGCCGCTCTCATAGCGCAGATAGGTCTCGCGATCCAGCTCGGTCTTTTCGGCCATCTCTTCGACGGTGAACCCCATGATTTCCCGCATTTCCCGAATGCGGAGCGCGATTTCCTGAAGCTGACTGGGCATGCTGTTCATGTTGATTTTCCTCCTTTTGCATTTCACCGGGATAAATAAAAACGCCTCAAAGCAAGTTGCTTTGAGACGAATGCAAACATCCGCGGTACCACTCAAATTGCAGCAAAGGCGCTGCCTCTTTGGGGCTCTGACAAGCCCTGTGCATTGACGCAGCCTCACGGGAAGGGTCTACCGGCGCAAGCGCTTTCTTCCTTCCGGCTCAGGAGTCTGATTGTTCGTCGGGATTGCACGTCCGTGGCTCGCACCAACCGCCACTTCTCTGAAACGGAATCTCCGGGAGCATTCTCCCTCATTGCCTTTGGTTGTTTGAAATTGTGAGTTTATTATACGACCGATTTGCCCGCCTGTCAACGCGCAAAACCCGAAAAGTTGGGTTAATTTGCTCGAAAGACGCTTCAATCCATCATGGCGGCAATCTCCGCGTCGCTCAGACCGGGATGCAGCGCGCGGTTGAGCCCTGAGGCGATGATGCCCGCCGCGTCCACGATCAGCGCGTCGATTTCACGGGGCGTGACGATCATTTCTCCCACGTCCTCGCTGAGCAGCTCGCGCTCCATCGCGTCCAGCGCGGCCTCGTCCTGAGGCGCGTCCGGGTCGGAGAGCGCCTCGAAGGCGTCCCGGGCGAGGGTGGCGGCGTAGATCACCGTGGGCATGCCCACGGCGACCACGGGCACGCCCAGTGTCTCGGCGCTGAGCGCCTGCCGGAGATTGCCCACGCCCGCGCCGGGCTGAATGCCCGTGTCCGTGAGCTGCAGGGTGCTTCCGATGCGCGCGGACGACCGGGCGGACAGGCTGTCGATGCAGATCACCGCGCCGGGGTGGACGCTCTCGGTCAGGCTGCGAACCATCTCCAGCGTCTCCACGCCGGTCACGCCAAGCACGCCCGGCGCGACGGCGCAGACGCTGCGCAGATCGCTGCGAAAGAAGTCGCTGCCGGTCATGTGGCGCGTGACCAGCGTGCGGTCGACGGTCAGCGCGCCCAGCGAATCCGGCGTGATGAAGCGATTGCCCAGCCCGACGACCAGCACCGGTGCGCTCTCGTCCTCCGGCAGCAACCGCGCCAGCTCCTCCCCCAGCAGCGCGGCCATGGCCATGCGCGTCTCCGGGTCGCGCTCGCGCAGCAGCGGGCTCTCCAGCGTGAGATATTTTCCGCAGGCCTTGCCCAGCTCCTCGGCGGAGCCGGCGTCGGAGATGACCACCTCGGTCAGCTGAACGCCGCCCGTCTCCCATTGGCTGACCTGCACGCCGGGCATCTCCGATTTGCCCGACGCGCCGAAGGATTCCATCGCCAGATCGGTGCGCGGTGATTTCATGTTGAGTCCTCCTCAGAAGCGTTTTGAAATCAGTATGCCCCAAAGCGCAGCAAAAAAGCCGCAATCTGCGGCTTTTGACAGATCGAACCGCCCCGTTTTATCGGAGCGGCTCTTCTTTTTCTCAGTAGGCCTCGTGGATCTCAATGTTGTTGTAGTACTTCAGACCCGTGCCGGCCGGAATCTGCTTGCCGATGATGACGTTCTCCTTCAGGCCCAGCAGCGGATCGACCTTGCCCTTGATGGCGGCTTCGGTCAGCACGCGGGTAGTCTCCTGGAAGGACGCGGCGGACAGGAAGGATTCGGTGGCCAGCGCAGCCTTGGTGATGCCCAGCAGCGTGCGCTTCGCGGTGGCCGGACGGCCGCCGACCTCGAGCACCTTGCGGTTGGCCTGATCGAAGCGGAAGATGTCCACCAGCGATCCGGGCAGCAGGTCGGTGTCGTTGGCCTCCTCGATCTTGACCTTGCGCAGCATCTGGCGCACGATGACCTCGATGTGCTTGTCTGCGATTTCAACGCCCTGACGGCGGTAGGTCGACTGGACTTCCTTGACGATATAGTCCTGAACGGCCTTCACGCCCAGAATGCGCAGCAGATCGTGGGGGTTGATGGAGCCCTCGATGAGCTCCTCGCCCGCGGACACGGTGTCGCCCTCGTCCACGCGCAGCTTGGAGCCGTAGTTGATGGGATACTCCTTCGTATCGGCTTCGCCGTCGTTGGACTGGATGACGATCTTCTTGCGCTTCTTCGCGTCGGTGACGATGTGCACAACGCCGGAGATCTCGGCCAGCGTGGCCTCGCGCTTCGGCTTGCGAGCCTCGAACAGCTCCTCGACGCGGGGAAGACCCTGCGTGATGTCCTCGCCGGTGGCGACGCCGCCGGTATGGAAGGTACGCATGGTCAGCTGGGTGCCGGGCTCGCCGATGGACTGGGCCGCGATGATGCCGACGGCCTCGCCCACATCCACGAGCTTGCCGTTGGTCATGTTCGCGCCGTAGCACTTGGCGCAGATGCCGACGCTGGACTGGCAGGTCAGCACGCTTCGAATCGTGACTTCGGTGATGCCCGCGTCGACGATTTTCTTGGCCAGATCGTGGGTAATCAGCTCGTTGGCCTCGACGAGCACTTCCTTCGTGGTGGGATCGACCACGTCCTCCGCCGCCACGCGGCCGGAGATGCGATCCTCAAGACCCTCGATGATGTCGCCGGGCACGCCGATGTCCTGAACCTTCAGGCCGCGGACGCGCTCGCCGCGGGACGCGAAGCAGTCGATCTCGCGAACGATGTTCTCCTGAGAGACATCCACCAGACGGCGGGTCATGTAGCCCGAGTCGGCGGTCTTCATGGCCGTGTCGGCCAGCGATTTGCGCGAGCCGTGGGACGAGAGGAAGAACTCCAGAACCGAAAGGCCCTCGCGGAAGTTGGACTTGATGGGCAGCTCGATGATCTTTCCCGTCGGGGAAGCCATCAGGCCGCGCATGCCGGAAAGCTGACGAATCTGGTTGATGGAACCGCGGGCGCCCGAGTCCGCCATCATGTTGATGGGGTTGAAGGTCTCCAGCGTGTCCAGAACCTGCTTGGTCACGTCGTTGGTGGCGGTTTCCCAGATCTTGATGACGCGGGAATAGCGCTCGTTCTCGGACATGAGGCCTCGCTTGAACTTCTTCTCGATAAGGTGCACCTCGTCCTCGGCGGCCTTCAGGATGTCCTTCTTGCTCTCGGGAACGATGATGTCCGCGACCGAGACGGTCAGCGCGGCGCGGGTGGAATACTTGTAGCCCAGCGCCTTGATGTCGTCCAGCATGGTGGCCGTGCGGGTCACGCCGTGGGCGCGATAGCAGCTGTCGACGATCTTGCCCAGCTGCTTCTTGCCGACCACCTGGTCGACCTCCAGCTTGAACATGTCGTCGATGGTCTCGCGCTTCTGCCAGCCCATGTCCTGAGGAATGGCCTGGTTGAAGATGATGCGGCCGATGGTGGTGTCGATGATGCGGGTGTGCTCCACGCCGTCGATGACCTTCTTCATGCGGATATGGCAGGGAGACTCCAGCTCCAGTTCGCCGGTGCCGTAGGCCATGAGGGCCTCGTCCACGTCGGTGAAGTACTTGCCGGTGCCCTTCAGGCCCTCGTGAATCATGGTCAGGTAGTAGCAGCCCAGAACCATGTCCTGCGTCGGGCAGATGACGGGCTTGCCGTCGGAGGGCTTCAGAATGTTGTTCGCGGCCAGCATCAGGAAGCGAGCCTCGGCCTGAGCCTCCATGGACAGCGGGACGTGAACGGCCATCTGGTCGCCGTCGAAGTCGGCGTTGAACGCGGTGCAGCACAGCGGGTGCAGCTTCAGCGCCTTGCCCTCGACGAGGATGGGCTCGAAGGCCTGAATGCCCAGTCGATGCAGCGTCGGCGCGCGGTTGAGCATGACCGGATGGTCCTTGATGACGCTTTCCAGCACATCCCAGACCTCCGGGCGCAGGCGCTCGACGGAGCGCTTGGCGGTCTTGACGTTGGCGGCGAGGCCCTGATTGACCAGCCGCTCGATGACGAAGGGCTTGAACAGCTCCAGCGCCATCTCCTTGGGCAGGCCGCACTGATACAGCTTCAGGCTCGGGCCGACGACGATAACCGAACGGCCGGAGTAGTCGACGCGCTTGCCCAGCAGGTTCTGACGGAAGCGTCCCTGCTTGCCGCGCAGCAGATCGGACAGGCTCTTGAGCTGCCGTCCGCCCGCGCCGGTGACGGGGCGGCCGCGGCGGCCGTTGTCGATCAGCGCGTCGACGGCCTCCTGCAGCATGCGCTTTTCGTTGCGGACGATGATGTCCGGCGCGCCCATCTCGAGCATTCTCTTCAGGCGGTTGTTGCGGTTGATGACGCGGCGATACAGGTCGTTCAGGTCGGCGGTGGCGAAACGGCCGCCGTCCAGCTGCACCATCGGGCGCAGCTCCGGCGGAATGACCGGCACCACGTCGAGGATCATCCACTCGGGCTTGTTGCCGCTCTGGCGGAAGGACTCCACGACCTCCAGGCGCTTGATGATGCGCTGGCGCTTCTGGCCCTCGCTGTCCTTCTTGGTGTCGCGCTCGGACAGCTCCTGAAGCTCCTTGCGCAGCTGCTCGCTCAGCTCGTCCAGATCGATCTCCTTGAGCATTTCGCGAACGGCCTCTGCGCCGATGCCCACGCGGAACTCGTAGCCGACCTCAGCGGCCTGCTGCTTGCGGGTCTGATACTCGGTCTCGGACAGCAGCTGATACTTCTGCAGCTTGGACACAGCGCTGTCGCCGGGATCCAGCACGATATAGCTGGCGAAATAGAGCACCTGCTCCAGCGCGCGGGGGCTGATGTTCAGCAGCGTGCCCATGCGGGAGGGAATGCCCTTGAAATACCAGATATGCGACACGGGCGCGGCCAGCTCGATGTGGCCCATGCGCTCGCGGCGAACCTTGGCCTTGGTGACCTCGACGCCGCACTTGTCGCAGACGACGCCCTTGAAGCGGGTGCGCTTGTACTTGCCGCAGTTGCACTCCCAGTCCTTGGTGGGGCCGAAGATGCGCTCGCAGAACAGGCCGTCGCGCTCGGGCTTCAGGGTTCGATAGTTAATGGTTTCCGCCTTTACGACCTCGCCGTGAGACCACTGGCGGATCTTCTCCGGCGATGCGAGGCCAATGCGGATGGAATCCAGTTTCGTCAATTCAAACAAGGAGCTCTCTCCTTTCTATCTATCGGGGCGCGGCGGCTTCGCCGCCGCGCATGTCTGCTTCCATCAGAAATCGTCGTCCAGCATCAGGTCGTCGTCGCCCAGCTCGAGATCGTCGAAGTCGAAGTCCTCGGCCGCGACCTCCTCCTCGTCCGCCAGCGCCTCGGGCGTGATGGTGGGAACCAGCTCGTCCTTGAATTCGCTGTCGTTGGCGTAGGCGTCGTCGTCCAGCTCGCGGATTTCGATTTCTTCCTCGTTCTCGTCCAGCACCTTGATGTCCAGCGCCAGCGACTGCAGCTCCTTAATCAGAACCTTGAACGATTCCGGCACGCCCGGATCGGGGATGTTTTCGCCCTTGACAATGGCCTCGTAGGTCTTGACGCGGCCGATGGTATCGTCCGACTTGACCGTCAGGATCTCCTGCAGCACGTGGCTCGCGCCGTAGGCCTCCAGCGCCCAGACCTCCATCTCGCCGAAGCGCTGGCCGCCGAACTGGGCCTTGCCGCCCAGAGGCTGCT
>ERZ780195.374-NODE-374-length-45385-cov-6.354048_pt1 | contig 45385 bp, 77 predicted proteins | sample MGYA00511017_ERZ780195 | MGnify/ENA primary metagenome ERZ780195 (study PRJEB29588, sample SAMEA2159974) | human gut metagenome | biome: human gut; feature: human-associated habitat; material: faeces | place: Denmark | collected 2008/2010 ...
AATAGGGAGGAATTTTAAATGGAAAATAAAATGATTTTAAAAATATCAAGTAAATCAAATCCAAATAGTGTTGCAGGAGCAATAGCAGGAGGATTACAAGAAAATAAAAGAGTAGAATTACAAGCAATAGGAGCAGGAGCTGTGAACCAATCAATGAAAGCCATTGCAATTGCTAGATCATTTGTAGCTGCAAGTGGAGTTGATTTATCATGCATACCTGCTTTTTGTACGGTAATAGTAGAAAATGAAGAAAAAACAGGAATGAAATTTATAATTAAGGAGGAAAAATAAATGTTAGAAAACTTAAATGAATTAGAAAAAATAGGATTAGCTTTTATAAGTGGATTAGTTGCAGGACAATCATTGCAAGAAACGGAACAAGAAGTAAATAACAATAATGAAAAAGAAATGAAGGTTGCAGTTGGAAAAATTGAAGGAGAAAAAGCAGAAAAATTTATAAAAATGATGAAAGAATTGGGGGTAGAATAATATGAGTAATGAATTAGTAAAAAAAGAACAAACAGAATTACAAAAGCAAGAATTGACAGCAAGCGAGAGATTTACAGGAATGGTAATGAAAGAATTTCAAGGAAATATTGGAGCATTAAATTTAAATGAATATCAAAAACAACTTATAAGAGGATATTTTATAGGAATTGACAATGCTTTGAAAAAAGCTGAAGAAGCAAGATTAAATAAAAATAGTTGGAAATCAACCAAAGAAGAAGACAAAAACAATCTACCAATTATTTGGCAAAATGTTAATATGAACGATTTAGCAATAGCTGTTGTACATCATGCAAAATTGGGATTAGATATGCAAATACCTAACCATTTAAATGCAATACCATATAAAAATAATAAAACTCAAAAGTATGATATAGGATTTTTGAAAGGATATAAAGGTCTAGAATATATAGCAACACAACTATCATTATACCCAATTAGAAACATAATTGTTGAATTAATATATTCTAATGATGTATTTGAAATAGTAAATAAAGATAATATCACTAGATATAATTTTATAATTAAAAACCCATTTGATAGAGGTGAAATAATAGGAGGATTTGGATATATACAATATGTTGATGAATCAAGAAATAAAATAATAACACTATCTAAAAAAGATATTGATAAGAGAAAACCAGCCTATGCAGCAGCTGAATTTTGGGGTGGAGAAAAAGATAAATGGGAAAATGGCAAAAAAGTAGGAAAAGAAAAGATTGAAGGTTGGTATGAAGAAATGGCCAGAAAAACTATTGCGAGAGCAACATATAATGCTGTTGCAATAGATCCTAAAAAAGTAAATGAAAGCTATGCATATGTTATAGAAAATAATGATAATACTTATGAAAATGTCATAGAAGGACAAGTTGCTGAAGAAATAGAAGAAAAAGCAAACAAAGAATTAATTGATATTGAAACTGGAGAAATAAAAAATATTGAAGAAAATGCATCTGCAGATAACAATATTGAAATGACTCCAATCCAAAATGAAGGACCAGCATTTTAGTGAAATTAAAAGTATTAGGTAGCAGTTCGAGTGGTAACTGCTATCTAATAGAAGCAAATAACAATGAAAAATTAATATTGGATGCAGGTGTTAATTTTAAAATTGTGCAAAAAGAATTGAATTTTGATTTTAATGGTATTGAAGCAGTATTGATAACTCATGAACATATGGACCATTTAAAATATGCCTCGAATTTTGCTTTATATGGAATAAATGTATATGCATCTGCAGGAACATTAAAAAAACAAAATTTAGTTGGCCATAGATTTAAAATTATAAAAGCATTACAACAATTTGAAATAGGAAATTTTATAATACTTCCATTTGATACACAACACGATGCTGCAGAACCATTGGGATTTTTAATTCAATATAAACCGACTGGCGAAAAACTTATGTATGCTACAGATACATATTATATTAAATATAAATTCAATAAACTAAATTATTTACTATTAGAATGTAATTATAACAAAGAAATTGCAAAAGAAAATGCAAAAAATGGAGTAATAAATAAAACTAGATATACAAGATTATTAGAGAGCCATTTTAGTTTAGAAAATGTAATAAATTTCTTAAAATCTAATGACTTAAGTTATGCAAAAAATATTGTACTATGCCATTTATCAGATACAAATTCTAACCAAACTATAATGCAAGATAAGGTATATGAAGAAACAAAAATAAATACTACAATAGCAAAACCTGGATTAAATCTAGAATTAAAATTATATCCATTTTAATGGAGGTCTTATATGAATAGTATAAAAGCGATAACTCAATTAGAAGAATTAAAAAGGGACAGGCTTAGTTTTATACAAAATGATGAATCTGATGAAATTTATTTAAAAGATATAAAGGCCATTAGTTTAGCAATAAAAGCATTAAAAAAGTGTCCAGATATACAAGACAAATCATTTAATTGTAGAATGTGTGGAAAAGAATTGAAAACATGGAAGAGTATTCAAAAAGGTTTTGGTCCCATATGTGAAAAAAGATATTTAAATGATGTGTATAAAAACCAACAAATGACAGTAGATACGATATTAAAAGAAAGGAGAGGTAATGATGGCAAGTAAAGACGTTTATTATTTTAGCCATGATGCAAATGCATTATCAGATCCAAAAATATTGGGAATGAGATGCGATTATGGATTAGAACGGATATGGATTATATTGGGCCATATTAGAAATGTTAAGAAATGAATCTACATATAAATTACCTCTTAATAAAAATACATATAGGGCTATAAAAATGCAAACTGGAACAACTATTGATGTTGAAAAGTATTTGAATGATTGTATAAATGAATATAGAGATGATGAAAGTGGAAATGGATTATTTAATGCTGATAAAAAAACATTTTGGTCAGCAAGTTTATTAAGAAGAATGGAAAAATATGAAACATTAAAAGAAAAAAGAAGTCAAGCAGCAAATGCACGATGGAATAAAGAAAAGGATAAAAAACAAGAAGCAGACAAAAAACAAGAAAAGAATGCAAAAAAATGCAAAAGCATAAAAAACATATGCAAAAGTAATACAAATGCATACAAAAAAAGATACAAATGCAAAGCAAATTTGAAAAAATCATATGCAAATTTATGCAAATTAAATCAAATTAAATCAAATCAAATTAAATTAAATAAAATTAAATTAAAAGAAATGAAATCGATCTATCCTTCTAATCATAAACCAGAAGAAAATAAAACCTTAGATGATATGATGGATAAGATGGAAAAAACAGAATTTGAAAGACTTATAAAAAATTGCGAAATGCATATTTTTTCTCCAGAACTTGCTATTGAAATGACTGAAATTCTAAAAGAAATGTATATGACTCCAAATATAAGAGAAAAAGTCCAGGAAATAAATTCTAAAAAACTATGTTATGCATTAAAGAATTTTGCTATTGCTAATACTAGATCACAAATAAAAATACCGAAATCATATTTTAAAAAATGCATATTATCAGCATTAGATCAAACTGAGTTAAGTGGACAATATGATACAGATACTATATACGAAATGGAGGATTACTGAAATGGCATTCATTAGAGAAGATGAATTGATATCTAGAGGGTTAAAGACTTGTGAAAATTGTGAATGGTGTATTCCAATAATAGAGAAAAACAAAAAGTTTGAAATAGAAATACCACATTGTCTATTAAAAAATAAACAAACAGGACTATTTGAATATTGTGAATTATTTAAGAATAGAACTGGGATGCATATAAGTATGTGACAAGTAAACATAAAATAATAAATAAGATGCAGTATGCAAAATTTAGAAACAAACACAACCTAGAAAAATATACAAAGGAAGGACTGAAATTTATGATAATTGAAGATATGCAGCAATCATTAGAATTGTTGGAAAATATAAAATATTTTTTCTACAATACAGAAGAAATAGAAAAGAAATTAAATAGTGATTTACGAAATAAAGAATATGAAAGAGATGATCTGTTACACGAAATAGAATTAAGCAAATTAAATGCTATCGAAATAATGGCAGTTTATAAAAAACTAGAAAAGGTGCTGCAAGAAAGAAGAATAATCAAAGATAAAATTGATTTAATAAATACCATAAAACCATACACTAGTAAGTTTATAACAAAAGGTATTTGTGCAGAAACCGATGCAACTATAAAAAATATAGAAACATTGAAAAGTAATCAAGAAAATAGAAAGTATACACCTAGAATATTAAAGAATCTAAAATGTGCGAAGGTTAAGAAGGAGGAATAAATATTATGGATGATTATAGAAAAATCCAAGAAATGCAAAGAATAAATAGAATTAAAGAAAATAATAATTGCTTAACTTGTGAAGTTGTTATAACAAAAGAATTTAGAGAAGCACCAATATCTATTGTACAGGGACATGGTGGACCAATTGAAATGGCACAAATGGTAAAAACTCTAACAGATGTTGCGGAATCATTAAAAAGGGAATTCCCAGAAATAAATGAAATTATACCAATGTTAAATAGAAATGGTGGTATGAGAACAGCATATAAACAAGTTGAAAGTTGGGGGAGATTCTAAATGATAATAGTAAGTCAAGATAAAGGAAAAATAATAAATTTTGATAATATGACACGAGTTTATATAACCTTTGATGAAGGTGACGATGATGTTTGTATAAGAACTGAAACAGTAGATAGTTTGTTTGAAGACTTAGGATATTACAAGACAGAAGGAAGGGCAAAAGAAGTATTACAGGAGATAGTAAAGACTTATGTGCTTACTGAACAATATAAGGTAGAAGATGAAAGAACACAAATAAAATTAATGATGGAAGGTATTTTATTATACGAAATGCCAAAGGAGTGAGAAGAGGTAGAATAATGCAAGAACATTGGAGTATTGAACAATATAGAGAATACCAAAAAAAAGGTAATAGAAAAAGTAAATATGGGGCAGTAAAGACTTCCGTAGATGGACAAACATTTGATAGTAAAAAAGAAGCGGACTATTATTGCAATTTGAAGTTAAGGCTGCAAGCAGGAGAAATAAAAGGTTTTTGTTTGCAACCTGTGTTTATACTAGCACCAGGCTTAAAATATAGAGCAGATTTTATAGTATTTCATAATGATGGAACAACAGAAATTATTGACACAAAAGGATTTAAAACAAAGGAGTATATTGCTAAAAAGAAAGTATTTGAAGATAAATACAACCTAAAAATAAAGGAGGAATAGAACAATGAACCCAGTAAATTTTGAAGATATGAATTGCATATTCAAAGCAGAAGGATGTGGAGATTTACCAGCATTAAAAACAGATAAACATATAGTTTCATGTTGGAAAATGACCGAAAAAGAGAAAAAAGAATTTATGAAAACTGGAAAGATATACTTGTCTGTAAGGGGAAATATACAGCCACCAGTTAGTTTATATGTAGATAGGCCATACATAAGACAATAAATTTATAAAAAAGTAGGTGATGATGAAGTATGTCTAAGAGAAAAGAATATTCAATATATAAGGGAGAAAAAGAAATATTTGTGGGTACTATTGAAGAAGTTATGAATCACTTTAATGTAAAAAAAGAAACTGTTTATTTTTGGGCAACACCAGCAAATAAAAAAAGAGCAGACACAGGAATTAGAACAGGAAGAAAACCTAGAAAAAAAGAGCAATCAGGTGTTAAAGTAGCTGTGAGGCTTTGGGAGGATAATGAATAATGAAATTTGAAGATATAAAAAATATGTCAAAACAAGAATTTGAACAATTTTTATTTAAGGTTCAAAGTAGCAATCAAAAGTTTTGTGTAAGATGTGGAAATTTTACATTAGATAGAATTACTATTTCTGTTGCTAAAAATGGAAACTCTCCACGAAAACTATGTAATATGTGTAAAGATTGCTATACTGATATGTTGGACTATTTAGGAGTAAGCGATATAGAGGAGTAAGAATGGGAAATTATAATAGTTGGAAAAGTGAAGATAGATATTATGATATATGCCCAATGTGCGGACAGAAATTACCACAAAGGCACATGGTTTTGTTAAAAAAAGCAGATACATACACTAATAAAAAACTTACAAGACTATGTAAAGATTGTTATTTGAAAGTTTTGGATTTCATTGGCATTAGTGATATTGAACTATACTAAGAATATAAAAAATAAGCTGTTCATTAAATTGAACAGCTTGGAAAATAAAAATACAAGAAAGGAGATTTTATGGGAAAGCCAGTGCAAAGAAGAAGATATAAAAATAAACAAAATGTTACTTGCGAACAATGTATAAACTGTATGTATATTGAGCATGGGGATATGTATTGTGATGAAAAAGAAGATATGCCACTAGTATATGACGAATTTTGCCCAACTGAAGAATATATGTGGTGTAATGGAAAAAAATTTATTGAAAGGTAGGAACACTTATGAAAATTTATGATAAAGAAATATATATGAAAACTGAAAAAATAAAAGCAACTTTAATGGTTACTTTATGTTTTGTTTTTGGATTTGTTGTTGGATGCATAGCAATAAATCAAGATTTGAAAAATGAAAATACCAGGTTAAAAGAAAAAATAAGTGAATTAGATAGAACAATAGATAGGAGACAAGCAATAATAGATGAACAGTATGTTGAATTAGATTCATTGAGGGAAACTGTATATATGTATGAATTAAATGGAAGGTAGGTGTTACAAATGATAAAGTATTTAATAATAGGGCTTTTAATAGGCTTTTTTATAGGAGATTTTATAGGTATGGCAATAATGTGTATATTGCAAGTAGCAAAGGATGGTGAGGAATAATGCCATCCTTAGAAATAAAAGGAAAGAAAGTAGGAATTATATTCGGTTTTAGGGGTAAAAATCAACTTCCATTATTTATGATTATAAAAGAGTACTTCGATGAAAATGGAGATGTCGATTTTGCAAAAGTATTATTTGAAATTGAAGGAAAAAAATGCAAAGAAGAATATAAGAAAATATTTGAAAAGGAGGAATAATATGCCAACAGAAAGTTTAAAACCAGGAAAGATATATATAAAAACAAAAGATAGTGAAAAAATACAAGAACAGATGAATTACGAATGTAAAGAAGAAAATAATGATGATTTTATAGATGCAATGAAATATACAGTAAAAGGAATAACAGAAGGAGAAGTATCTATGACACTAGAAATTCCAAAAGAAAAAGTAAGAAGAATTCTAAAATTATATGGATTAGAAACAATTACTAGAAAGAGATTTAAAAAACTATTAATGGGTTGTGGAATGCAAAGAAATGATGCTGAAATAATTACACAGGCTTTTTGCGAAGAAAAGATAAAATATACACCTTTAGCGGTACAACAAATTATTGAAACAATAAATGAAGAAGCAGAAAAAGAGGAGAACAGGTAATTATGAAATGTCCAGAAAAATATAGAGTTATACAACAAAATATAAGACAACCAATATTAGATGATGACAACATAGTTAGAGGAGAATATCACATATTAATTGAAACACAACAATTTGAAAATTGCTATAAAGAAGAATGTGCAGCATGGGACAAAGAAAAGCAAATGTGCAGGAAAGTAGGTGAATAGAGTGAAGTTATTTTATATATTTTTAGATATAGATGGTGTATTAAACAATATGAATTATTGGAATGAATGTTTTAAAAGACATCATATAAAAGGAATTATGAGTATGCATTGTTTCCCTTTTGATCCAAAATGTTTAAATAATTTGATGAAATTAAACCAGGAATTACAGAAACAAAATTATAATGTAAAGATAGTATTAAGTTCGACATGGCGATTAAATCAAGTAGATATTGAAATAGTAAATTCAAGACTTGCAGAATATGGAATGCGAATATTTGCAACAACAATAAGTTTAAGTAGTGGAAATAGAGGATTAGAAATAAAGAATTTTCTTGATAATGAAAAATATGAAAAAGCAGAAAACTTTTTAATAATAGATGATGAGATAAAAGATATTCAAGAACAGTTTGAAGAAAAATATATTATACATACAGATTTTAATACTGGATTCGATAGTAAAAAGCTACAACAAGCAATTAATAAATTAAAGGAGGTACAAAAGAATGAAATGTACTGATAAAGAATGGCAACATTGCCGAGTAGAAAAAATGGGTTGCCCTGGATGCTATTATGATGAAATAGAAGTTGGAGAATGGATACGAAATAAAGATGGTTATATAGATAAAGTTAAAAAGATTATTAACCCAGATGAATATATGGAAGAAAAATATTATTGTTGTGAAAGTACAATGGCTAGTTCATATAGAAGTCAGATAGAAAAACATTCTAAAGATAAAATAGATTTAGTAAAAAAAGGAGACTATGTAAATGGACATCTTATTGTAAAGATTAGAATAGATCCTTTCAATAACAAAAAACAATTATTTACAGAGCATTGGGATTATAACTGGCAAGGAGATGGGACATTGTTAGTATTATACGATGAAGATATAAAAAATATATTAACTCATGAGCAATACCTAGAAAATTGTTTTGAGGTGATGCAAGAATGAGAAAATTAGGAAGTCAAGAAAATCCATGCAGAAATAACTATGAAATAGATAAAATAATAAGAGGGATGTTTAATTGCAGAATATATACACTAAACACATTTGAAATATCTGACGAAAATTTACAACAAGCAAAGGCTAGAAATATTGTATTTGTAGGACTAGCTGGAGCATATTGGAAAACTCCAGCATTGCCAAAAGCACAAGCAGAAATTATAAATCCGACAAATATTGCAGAAATAAAAGTTGATAAAGATACAAAGATACCAATAGATTTAGATGAAATTAAAAAACAAATAGTAAAGCAATTTAATGTATCAGCGGGTGTATTTGAATGTGAAATATCTGCAATAACAAGACAATTTGAAATGACACAAGAGCAATACAAGAATAAATACTTAGGAAGGTGGTAAGGATGAAAGAATTTTGCAAAAAATTATGTTATCTAATAATTGTATTTTTTATAGGAAATATTTTAATAGACATATTTAATAATAATACTGCTACTAAAATGATTTATTATACAATAGGATATTGTGCTTGTATAATTTATAATTTTGAAATGATTTTTAAAGGAGAAAAATAATGGATTAAATAAAATAAAGAGATATGAGGCTATAAGAAAGTTAAGTAAAAATGGAGGTAAATTATGGATGATGTAGAAAAAATAAAAGAAATGAAAACTTGCTTTGAAAAATGTGTTGATGTTTTAGAAAAAATAATTGAGTTAATGGATAAATTAGACAAAGAAGAAGATGAAGAAAAAATGAAGCAAATTCAAAACGAAATTGAAGAAAAAACAGGAGTGTTTGTAGTCCAAATGTTGAAGATAAGTAGCTTTAAGTAAGGAGAAAAGATGAAAATTGATGTAAATGGAGAAACAGAAGATTTAAGTGCAATGTTAATTGGAGCAGAAAGATATGCACTAGGTAGAAGAACATACATAGTACAATGGACCTGTGAATTTATAAAAAATAACTTACATTTAATAACTAATAAGGACAAGCAAGTAATAATAAAAGATTTAGAAAATCCTATTAGTTATGGAGATGAATGCGATAAGGAATGCTGGATGCAGTTATTAAAAATATTAAAAATGGAGGTAAAAGAAAATGTATAGAATTAAATTTGAAAGGGATTTAAAGGAACTAGAACAATTTGGATATAAAAAAGATGCACAAGGAAATTACTCAAAAAAAGTAATGAAAGATACAAATAAAGGATGGACATATTTTGAAACTATTGAAATCAATAAAGATGACAGAACAGTAAGAACAAGATTATATCAAGATTGTGCAGATCAAGAATGGGTAGGTTATATAGAGAAAAAGGGCAGATTTATTTATGATTTAGATGAAGCGGGATTACTTGAAGAAATAAATATTGCTAAACTAAAGGAATTGAAATTTGATGATTTCTGTAAATTAAGAGAAGAAAATAAAGAATTAAAACAACAACATGAATTTGCTATTAAAACATTACAAGAGCAACATAAAGCACAATTAGAAGGACTAAAAAATACAATAGTACAAATGAGTGTAAATGTTTTTTCAAGCCAAGATTCTTTTATGACAGTGTTTAAAAATATAGATAAAAAACTAGATTTAATATTAGGAGGAAAATAAAAATGATAGAAAAAGTAAATCCGGACCATCCAGATAAAATAGCAGATAGAATTGCAGGAGCAATAGTAGATTTAGGATATAAACTACAAGAAAACCCTAAAATAGCAGTTGAAGTATTAATAGGACATGGACATTGCAAAATAATAATAGAAAGTTCTGTTAAGTATAATGAAACAGATATATTTGACATTGTATATAGAATTACTAAAACAAATAATATTGCAATAGAAATAATATTGGCAAAACAAGATGAGTATTTAGCAAATAACCAAAAAGGAAAAGTAAGATGTGGTGATAATGGAATATTTAAAGGTGTTCCACTTACTGAAGAAGAAACACAAGTAAGTTATTTAGCACATCAAATTTATAATAAGTATAATAGTGATGGTAAATACATAATAGATATGCCAAGCAATAAGACAATTATATGTCAAAGTAATGCCAAGACAGAGGAGTTAAAAGCTATATATCCAACAGCAATAATAAATCCATTAGGAGAGTGGACAGGAGGATTACATGTCGATACTGGTGCTACAAATAGAAAGTTAGGTAGTGATATGGGAAAAGGCGTTACAGGTGGAGGATTACATGGTAAAGATCTATCAAAAGCTGATGTAAGTATAAATATATATGCATTTTTGAAAGCACAAGAAACAGGAAAACCAGTAGAATTGAGTTGTGCTATTGGAGATGAAATTGTAGATGAAAAACCATATGAAGAAATAGTTGAACAAGCAAGAAAATACATTCAAGCAAAAGGCGGATTTGAAAAATTTGCAGAATGGGGTTTATTTTAAAAATAAATTAAACGGAGGTAAGTAAGATGCCAAAGAAAAAAGATAATGTGACAGAATTAAGTGAAAATCCTAAAAAAGTTGACAATGAAGAAAATCAAATAGTAACTAATCAAAAATTAGGATGGGTTCAAATATTATTATTAATAGGCAAACCTTTATGGGATGCACAGAAGAAAAAATGGAGAGTATTAAATGGTTATCAATCTGTATTAGGAAATCAAAATAATCAAATGTTCTTTGAAGTTACATTTACAGATACTCCATATTGGGAGAATTTTGTTGAAAAACAATTATATATGGACATTCCAAAAGAACAGGAGGCAAGTACAGAAGATGGAACTAAAGGAAGCAATAAAAAAGGCAAACGAGCTAAAACAGAAGATGAAAAATAAACAATATATCCAAGTAAGAAAAGATAATACAGATAGTTATGGATATATTGCAGCAATAGATACATTAGTAAGAGAATTGAAAATGTATCAAAAATAAAATAGGAAATATTGTAATACATATCAAAGATCATAGAATTATAATTTATCAAGGTTCATAGCATACAATCTACCTAAGAAGAAAGAAGGTTTTTGTATGGAAAAAATAGAAATTTCTGAGAGAGAAAGTCAATTATTAGAATTAATAGAGCAACTTGTTACTGATGGAGTTGCTAAAGGAATAAAAAAGGGGATTGAACAAGCAAAAAATGAAGAAAGATTGAAAGAAAAAATAACATATGATATCAAGATAAAAAATACAAGATTATTATTTAAAAATTATAGGAATTTTGTAAAGGCTTGTAAACAAGCAACTTTTACTGAAAAAGATTTAGAAACTGCAACAGTAGAAGAAGTGTTAGATAAATTATTCTGTCAATCTTATGATGAGGTAACCGTAGTTCAATCTATATTAGCATCTAAAAAGAGAACAGAAATTATATTAACACATATAAAAAGAATTATAAAATTTTATTTATATGAAGCGGACCAAAGTAAAAACGAAGAAAAAAAGCGAAAAGCCCATATTTTAAACGACTTATATGTTGTTGGAGAATATAAACCTAAAATAAATATTATGTCCGAAAAGTATCATATAAGTGAGAGGCAAATTAGGAGAGATGCAAATTCTGCAATTGAAGAAATTGCAGTGCTTATGTTTGGTATAGATGGTATAAGAAAAATGTGATTTTTGAATAGTAAAACTTGTCCAAAACTTGTCCTTGACATGTCATTGTCAATAATTTATAATAATAACATCAAAAAATATGTTTAAAAGAATAAATCCCCTTTTATTTTTTGAAATAATATAGATAAAACGAACTTGTAAATCGGTTTTTACAGGTTCTTTTTTTATGCAAAAGAAGGTATTGTATATGAAATATGATATGTGTATGAGAAGAGAATGTAAAAATTGCTATAAGCAAGTTGAATGTTTTAAGAAAGAAGGAAAGAATGAATCTGAAAAAATTGAAAATAGGGGATTTAAAAATGGCAACATACAATCCCAGAAAAGAACTAACAGAAAAAGACAAAGAATACCAAAAGATAAAAAATAGTATTATTGAATTTGGATATGTTACACCAATTATAGTTAATTCAGATATGACAGTAATAAGTGGGCATCAGAGACTTAAAGTCTTGAAGGATTTAAAGTATGAAGATATAGATTGTATAATAGTCAAATTTGACAAAAATAAAGAAAAATTACTAAACATAGCACTTAACAAAATATCTGGAGAATGGGATTATCGAAAATTAGAAAGCATATTTAATGAATTAGAAAATAGTAATGTCGATTTATCATTAACAGGATTTGATGATAAGGAAATAGAAAAATTTGTAAAAGAAACGGAAGAATTAATTTCAAAAAATGAAGAGGTTAATATACTGGATTTTAGTGATGAAAAGTTTAAATGCCAATGTCCTAAATGTGGATTCATGTTTGATGTGAACAAGTGAGGTGATAAAAATGGCAGAGTATGAGTGGTATTTAAGTGATTTAAATAAAGTAAAAAAGAATGATTATAAAGTTTTTTCTTGTTTTTCCTGTGGTGGAGGATCAAGTCTAGGGTATAAATTAGCTGGATTTAATGTTATAGGAAACTGTGAGATTGATAAAAGAATAAATAATATATATGTGAAAAATAATCATCCAAAATATAATTATTGTATGGGAATACAAGAAATGAATAAGTTAAAAGAATTTCCAGAAGAATTATATCATTTAGATATATTAGATGGTAGTCCTCCTTGTAGTACATTTTCAATGGCAGGACAAAGAGAGGAAAATTGGGGAAAAAATAAAAAATTTAGAGAAGGGCAAGCAAGTCAAATACTAGATGATTTATTTTTTGAATTTATAGATTTAGCAGCAATACTAAAGCCAAAAATTGTAATAGCAGAAAATGTAAAAGGTCTTATAATGGGTAATGCTAAAGGATATGTAAATTTAATAGTAAAGAAGTTTAATGAAATTGGTTATAAAGTACAATTATTTTTATTGAATGCTGCAACAATGGGAGTTCCACAAAAAAGAGAAAGAGTATTTTTTGTTGCTACTAGAAAAGATATTCAATTTCCTAATTTAGTATTAAATTTTAATGAAACTCCTATAAAATATGGAAAAATAAAAGATAGCAAATACAAACCTTTGGGAAAAGATACAATGATATACCATAGATGGAAAAAAAGAGTAAAAAGCGACTCAAATTTAGGTGATACAGTAAAAAGAACAGAAAATGGAAAAATAAGCAGTTTTAATACACAATATCTAAAAGATGATAGAGTTCCAAACACAATAGCAGCAGGAGGAAGTTTACCTGTTAGGTTTGATGTTCCTGGATATGCAACAGAAAGAGATATTAAGATCATTCAAACTTTTCCACAAGATTATGACTTTTTGGGATCCAACGTACAATATATTTGTGGAATGAGTGTTCCACCAATCATGATGAAAAAAATATCAGAACAAGTAAAAATACAGTTATTAGATAAATTGTTAAAGTAAGGTAGGTGGGTGATATGATGTGATAGAAGATAGTAACAAAATTTCTAAAATAAAGAAAGACTATATGTCTGGAAAAACCTACAAACAAATTGCTGAGAAACATGGTGTCACTTATAATGAAGTTCTTTATTTAGTAAAAAAGAAACAATGGAAAAGAGACAGCAATCTAAGTAAAGTAAAGAAAGGAAATCAAAATGCAAAAGGAAACAAAGGAGGTCCTGGAGCAGAAAAAGGAAATACAAGAGCACTAAAAACTGGCGAATATGAAACTATATATGATGATTTATTAACAGATGAAGAAAAAGCAATTATGAAACAACAAGAATTATATGATAAAAAGTATCAAATAATGTCTGAAATAAAAATATTATCAATTAGAGAAAGAAGAATATTGGAAAAAATAAAAATAATGCAAGATGGAAAAGAAATGAGCATTGTGAGAATGTCAAAAAGTTCATCTAATAATGTCACATATAGGGAGAATGGAACATTAACAACTACTGAAGCAGAAAGTACCATAAATATAATACAAAGACTAGAAGAAGCATTGACAAGAGTACAAGAGGCAAAAAGAAGATATCTAGATAGTTATCATAAAATAGAAAATGATGATAGAAAACTTGAATTAGAATTAATTAGATTAGAAAGAGAAATTGCAAAAGAAGGAACGAATGATCCAGAAAATATGAAGGATGATAGTTTCATAAAGGCACTTGATGATAGTGTAGAAAGTACATGGGATGATTATTATGATGAAGAACAAGAATCAAAACAAGAGTGAGTTAACTCTTGATGAAAGAATTTCTAATCTAAAAAAACAAGTAATGCAAAATGCGATAATGCTAAGAAAGAAAATAAAAAATGGTACTGTATTCAAATTTAAAAAGTTTAGTAAAAAGCAAAAGAAAGTATTAACTTGGTGGAATGATAAAAGCCCAACTAAAGATAAAAACGGAATAATTGCTGATGGTAGTATTAGAGCAGGTAAAACATTATCAATGTCATTATCATATGTATTATGGGCAATGACAAAATTTAATGGTCAAAATTTTATTATGGCAGGTAAAACAGTAGGAGCATTTAGAAGAAATGTTTTATTTTGGCTAAAGTTAATGTTAAGAGTTCAAGGCTATCACATAAAAGATAGAAGATCAGACAATTTAGTAGAAATATCAAAAGGCGAAATAATTAACTACTTTTATATTTTTGGTGGTAAAGATGAACGAAGTCAAGATTTAGTACAACGGAATTACTGCTGCAGGTGTATTTTTAGATGAAGTTGCATTGATGCCAGAGTCATTTGTAAACCAGGCATTAGCAAGATGTTCTGTAAAAGGTTCTAAATACTGGTTTAACTGTAACCCAGAAGGACCAAATCACTGGTTTAAAGTAAACTGGATTGACAAAGCAAAAGAAAAAGGAATAATATATTTACATTTTACAATGGATGATAATTTAAGTTTATCTGAAGAAGTAAAAGATAGATATAAGAAAATGTTTATAGGTGTATTCTATCAAAGATTTATATTAGGATTATGGGTACTTGCTGAAGGAATTATATATCCTAATTTTGATAAATCAAAACATTGTGTTAAAGCAAGAGATATTCCAAATAAATTTGATTATTTTTATGTAACATCTGATTATGGAATTACAAATCCACAGGTGTTTTTATTATGTGGAATAAAATACATAGATGGAAAACCACATGTATGGATATTGGATGAATATTACAACAAAGGTGTAAAAAAGAATAAGAATGGTCAAGAAGAAAAAATTACAAAAACAGATGATATGTTTCTTAAAGATTATAAAAAATTAATAAAAGATATAGATGTTAGAAAGGTTATTATAGACCCTAGTGCAACATCTTTAATTAATTTATTCAAGCAAAACAAGATAACTGTAAAAGAAGCAGATAACGCAGTAATAGATGGTATTAATTTAGTGCTAAATTGGTTAGATGAAGAACGAATCCACATAGTAGAAGAAAAATGTAAAAATATTATTAAAGAATTCAATTCATATATATGGGATGAAAAAGCACAAGAAAAGGGAGAGGACAAACCTATAAAACAAAATGACCATGCACTCGATGCATTAAGATACTTATTACAAACACTATTCCCTAACAAGAAGAGGGGAGCATATTTCGTATAATAAGGAGAGATTTAAGATGATAACAGAAATGGATAAAATAAAAATGATAATTACTGAAGGTGCCAAGAAAGGTATGGAATTATCAAAATTTATTGATTTACAAATAAATGATTTTAAACAATCAGATGTGTATAAAGAAATGCTAGAAGGTAGCAAATATTTCAAAAATGAAGGGGATATTAAAGATAAGCAAAGAACTTATATAAATAAAGATGGTGTAGAAGAAATTGCGCCTCATGCTAAAAATTACATATTGAAACATCCAATACTATATAAAATGATAAATCAAAAAGCAGGATACTTATTAAGGAAAAAACCAAACATAAAGCAAGTAATAGCAAAAGATGAAAAAGAAGATGAAGATTACAAAGAAATTTTAAAATCATTATTTAATAATAAAATGCATAAAAGATTAAAATATACATTAATAGAAGCGGTAAAAAGAGGAATAAGCTGGTGGCAAATATATATTGATAAAGATGGAGATTTAAAAGCAAGATTAAGATATGCAACAAGGATAATTCCATTATGGCAGGATGAAGAACATGAAATACTAGATGCAATAATTATGACTTATGATGTTGAAGTATATACAAGTGAAACTGAAAGAGAAAAGAAAACAAAAGTAGAATATTGGGATTTAGATGGTGTTAGATATCTTATCTATGATGGAGGAACATTAATAGAAGATGTTGAAGAAGTAGAAAAAAGAAAGGATTTAGTAATTGGAAAAGATATATATGGAATAAGCATTTTAGCACATTTTAAAATAGGAGATACACTTCATAAGTGGACCAAAATACCATTTATTTATTTTAAATATAATGGTGATGAAATGCCATTAATTCATTTACTAAAATCTCTTATTGATTGTTACGATGAATTATGTTCTAGAACAGGAGATGCTATTTATGATGCACCAGATGGAGTAAATGTTGTTAAGAATTATCAAGCAGAAGCAGGAACATTCCAAAAAAATCTTACAACATTTAATACCATATTTCTAGATGAAGATGGCGATTACGATAGAAAAGATATAAACCTAAATATAGAAGCATTTAAAAGTTTTATAGAGCAATTAAGAAAAGATATTTACGAAGGTGGTTCTGGAGTTGATACACAAAGCGAAAAATTTGGAACACAAGAGTCAGGAGTTGCACTAAAACAATTATATGCAGATTTGGATCTTGACTGCTCAAATATAGAAACAGAATTCAAAAGTAGTTTAGAATATTTTATGTTCTTCTATAATAACTGGGTAGAAATGACAACTGGAAAAGATTACACTGATAAAGAAGTTGAGTTTGTATTTAATAAAACTATGACTGTAAATGAAAAAGAATTAATTGAAAATTGTGTAAACAGTATGGGAATAATAAGTAAATATACAATTAGATCAAGACATCCATATGTTAACGATGTAGAAGATGAAGAAGAAAAAATGGAAACTGAAGAAAAAGAAGAAGCTAAAAAACAAGAATCAGAATATGATAAGATGATAAAAGAATTAAATAGCAATAAATCAACTAGCAATAAAGATGGTGCAAAAGTTGGTGATAGGTAATGGGAAGAAATGCAGAATATTGGACAAAAAGATTTGAAGAACTTGAAAAAGCACAATTATTAAATGAGACAAAATACATTACAGAGTTACAAGAAGCATATGAAAGAACATTAAGTTCGGTAAAAAAAGAAATAAATAATTGGTTAGTAAGATTTGCAGTTAATAATCAAATAAGTTTAAAAGAAGCAAAAAAATGGCTAAATATACAAGAATTAAAAGAATTAAAATGGGACATTAATGAATATATAAAGTATGGACAAGAAAATGGAATAGATCTAATTTGGAAAAAACAATTGGAAAATGCAAGTTCAAAAATACATATTTCTAGATTAGAAGCATTAGAATTACAAATACAACAACAAGTTGAAAAGTTGTATTATGATGAAAACAATAGTACAAATGATTTTATACTAGAAACATATAGAGATAATTACTATAAAACAGCCTATGAACTACAAAAGGGTTCAAATGTAGCATTTAAATTTGCAACATTAAATTTAGATATAATTCAAAGTATAATATCTAAACCATGGACTACAGATGAACAAACATTTTCTGATAGAATTTGGAAAAATAAAAAAGCACTAATTAAAACATTACAAACAGATTTGACACAATCAATAATTTTGGGAAATCCACCAGATAAAGTAATAGATAAAATCTCAAAGGATTTTAATGTTAGTAAGAATAAGGCTGGAACACTGGTAATGACAGAATCTGCTTTTTTCTCAAGTGCATCAAGGCAAAAATGTTTTAATGAGTTAGGGGTACAAAAGTATATAAACATAGCAACATTAGATTCAAGAACATCAGATATATGTAGAGAAATAGATGGCACAGTATATGAAATGAAAGATATGAAAATAGGAATTACGGCCCCACCGTTTCATGTAAGATGTAGAACAACAACGGCACCATACTTCGAAGATGAATTTGAATTTGGAGAAAGGGCAGCAAGAAATACTGATGGAAAAACCTATTATGTTCCAAGAAATATTACTTATAAGGAATGGCTAGAAAAATATGTTTATTCAGATCCGGCTACAAAGAAAGCATTTGAAACAGATATAAAAATGAATAAAAATAAATCATCGGATTATGAGCAATATAATAGATACAAGGATATTTTAGGTGATGAAATGCCTAAAACATTTGATAAATTTCAAGAAATGAAGTATAATAACATTGATGAGTGGAAGAATTTAAAAGCACAATACTCTGATGCGTTGGGAATAACAACTGAAGAAAGAGCAAAAAAATATATTGATAATGTAAATAAGACCATAAATCAGGGAAAGCAAGATAAACATATAATTGGAAGTAATAATTATATAGACGGAAAAAGCTATTTAACTATTTCAAAAGAAAAAGCACAAGAGCTAATAAATCAATACGCAGGAAAGGGACAATTAGAATTTAGCGACAGTGGTAAGTGGAACAAAAAAGAAATAATAACAGTAAAAGAAACAATCGGAGTTGTAAAAAATAAAAATAATGAGATAAAGACAAATAGCTTCAAAATACATTATAGTAAAACTGGAACGCATATTGTTCCTTATAGGAAAGGTGGAAACTAAAATGAAAGGAAAAAATTTAGAGGAATTATTAAATAAAAAAGTTAATATAGAATCATTTAGTGGTAAAAAGTATGAAGGAATAATAGTTGGTTATGTACCAGCACAAGATAATGATCCAGAAATTGAAGAAATAAGTATAAAAAATGATGCAGACAATAAAGTATATTCATTATTTGAAAACGAAGTGAAAATCATAAAAATACTTGAAAAATAGCCAAAAAACGACACATGAAAATGGAATATAAGGCTATTTAAATTTAAAGGCATATAGTTTTATATGTCTTTTTTTGGTGTCTATAAATAGCGGTGGATTAAATGGATTCTTAAACAGCCAATAAGAAGTTATAAATGTAGGTATGTTATTTAACATACTTATTTTTATATATTACGATTTTGTAAGTTGTTCGAAAACAACACCAGGTCGGAGGCGTTGCTCCGTATAAAAACACGAAAGCCTGAACGAAAGGAGAACTCATGAAAAGAGAAGAACTAAAAGCAATGGGATTAACAGATGAACAAGTAGAATCTGTTATGGCCAAAAATGGTGCAGAGGTTGCTGCATTAAATACTCAGATTACAACCTTACAATCTGAAAAATCACAATTAGAGAATGACAAAAAAGTTATTACAAAAGAAAAAGAGGACAAAGAAAAAGCAATTGCTGATTTACAAAAGAATAGTATTTCAAAAGATGAATACGACAAAAAAATTAAAGAAATAGAGGATAATGCTAAAAAAGAAAATGAAGATTATATTTATAATGATTTACTAAATAAGGGTCTAGATGATGCAAAAGTATTAAAAGACAAATTTACAAGAGAAGCAGTAATTTCATTAATAAATAAAGATAAAGACAAAACCAAAATTTCTGATGATAAAAAGTCATTAGTAGGATTAAAAGAATTAATTGAAGGTTACAAAAAAGAAGCACCTCATTTCTTTGAAAAGAAAAAAGCATCTGGTTATGAGCCAGTTGATCCAGATGGAAACAAAGGAGATGAAGGAGACGATATTAGTATGGCAGCTAATTTCGCCAAAGAGGCTAATAAGAGTGAAAGTCAAGAAACAAAAAGCCAATTTTTTAATTAAATTTTAGGAGGTAAAAATTATGTACGTAGAAAAAGAAAGTGTAAAAGAAAAAAATTTCTTAGCTTCAGCTAAGTTCCAAAATTTTACTTATCAAGTAGATGATACAGATATCACTGCTGATGAGAAAGGTAGAAAAATAGTTCAAGCAGGAACAGTTTTTTATAAAACTGAAACAAAGACAACAGGAGAAGGAGAAAAAGCGACAACAACTACAACAAAGACTGCAATAGGATTAATATTTGCAGATGTTGATGTAACTCACGGACCACAACCAGCAGCAGTAATGGTAGAAGGATATGTATTAGAATCAAGATTACCAAAAACAGTTAGTGCAGCTGATAAAGCTACAATGACAGGAATTAAATTTAGATAAAAAAGATAGATAGCAAAAAATTGTGCTATCTATTTTTAATTAAAAATAAAAAAGGAGAGTGTATTAATTATGCCAAAAAGTGTATTAGAATTATTTAATCAAAAAGAAGTTTTAAATTATTTAAAAGAAAGAAAATTCCCAGCAATGATGGGTGAGGAATTATTCCCAGAAGTTAAAAAACAAAGTCTTGAGTTTGAAATGCTAACAAATGCTAGCAAGACACCAGTAATTGCTTCTGTTCATGGATTTGATACAGAATCAGAAATTGGACAAAGAGAAGCAGAGAAAAAAGCTATTGAATTAGCTTTAATTAAAAGAAAAATGCAATTAAAAGAAAAAGAAATTATTGCATTAGAGAGTCCAAGAAATGATGCTGAAAGACAATCATTAATGAAAGATGTCTATAATGATTTTGATAATCTAGTTGAATCAGTAAGAGCTAGAGTAGAAAAAATGAGAATGGATGTTATTGCAAATGGTGTTATAACATTAGATGAAAATGGATTATCTGCATCAATAGATTATGGTGTTCCAACTGAAAACAAAGTAACAAATGTTGACTGGTCATCAGCTACAGCTAATCCAATTAATGATATGATTGCATGGGCTAATAGATTAGATCAAATGCCAGGAAGAGTAATCACATCTAATACTATTCTTGCAAAAATATTATCAAATAAAAATGTAACAAATGCTTTATTTGGTAAAGATACAACAAGATTAGCAAGTGTTGGAGAATTAAATACTTATTTAGAATCTTTAGGATTACCAAAGATTTATACTTATGATAAAAAATATAGAAAATTAGAGGCTAATGGAACATATACAAAACATAGATACTTCCCAGAAGATAAATTTGTTATGCTTCCTAGTGAAACATTAGGGGAAACTGTCTATGGACCAACTGCAGAAGAAATCAGATTACAAAGAGATCCTTCTGTAGATGTAAGAACAGTAGGAAAAATATTTGCTTGTATGTATGAAGAAGGAAAGGATCCAGTTTCTACATGGGAAAAAGCAGTTGCAACAGCATTACCTGCATTAAGTTGTGCTGAAGATATATTCCAAGCAAAAATAACTATTGGGTAAGGGTAATTCCTTACTCAATTTTAATTAATTAGGAGGTAACCAAAAATGATTAAAGTTAGAGTAAAAGGCGAAGGTGTAAAACTTGCAAATAAATGGTGTTTCATTAATGAAGAGGCAACTATCGATTTAGAGGAATACGAGAGAAACAAAGAATATGTTGATATCATTGAAGAAATAGAAGAACCAAAAACAGATTCAGAAGTTTCAACATCTAATGAAGAAGCAAGTACAGGAGAAAGCCAAAATCCAGAAGGAGAACAAGAAATTTTAAATAATGATGGTAGCGACACAAATGTCGGTAGCATTGAGGGAGAAAATAATCCAGAAGGAGACAATGGAGAAAACAATGAAAGCGAAGATGAAGAATTAGATGCACTAAAAGAAAGAGCAAAAGAATTAGGAATAAAAAATACTCACAATATGAAAAAAGAAACACTAATTGCTAAAATTCAAGAAACAGAAGAAGCAAGTACAGGAGAAAGCCAAAATCCAGAAGGAGAGTAGGTGATTAAATATGTTAGAAGAAATATATAATAAAACTAATATAGATATGACAGCATTTATAAAAAGACTAGAAATAGAATTATCTATTAATGGAATAAAAGATGAAGAAAAAAAGAAAATAGCAAGTGCACAATTAGTATGTTCTATTTATGATACTATGATTATTATTTTAGGAAAAACCCATCAAGAGAAGATATTAAATGAATTATATACAACATGGCTTAGAATGACTAAAGATTATTGGTATTTAAATAAATATGATAAGTTATTTGTAAAAAATATTGATATAAACTCTGATGAAAATTCTAATTTAAAAATAAAGAGCATTCAAGTAGGAGATACTACAACAACATTTGCTGATACATCCTCACAAATTGAAATAAACGGAACAACATATAATACTGGTACAGTTGACTTTGATGAAGATATTTTAGTAGAGAAATATAAAAAGGCTTTATATGAAAATCGAAGGATGAGGTGGTAATATGAACCCATATATAATAGCTGCTAGAAAAGCAATTGAAAGTCAATATGATGCCAAATGTGATGTAATCGAAAAAAGACCAAAAGAAATAAATAATATAACAAAAACTATAGAAGAAAAAGTATTAATAGATAAAGATTGTAGAGTTTCTTTTGAAGATATATATGTAAATACAGAAACTGATACTGAATCAAAGAAAATACAAAAAATAAAACTATTCATTGCACCAGAATTAAACATAAAATCAGGAAGCAAAATAGCAGTAACTCGAAAAGGTAGAACCACAGAATATAAAAATAGTGGAGAACCAGCAATCTATGACACTCATCAAGAAATAATGCTAGAATTATGGAAAGGATGGGCATAAATGGCGAAATGGGGAGAATGTGATTTTAGTGAATTAGAAGAACTAGAAAGAAAATTTGAAAAGTTAGCCAAGACTGATATAGAAAAATTTTGTCAAGAGGTGGCAAGAGAACTTGCTGCTAGGCTATTATCAAAAGTAATTCCAAGAACTCCAGTAGGAGAGGGAACATTTGAAACAATAGAAGGCAAAAGATACACAATAAAAAGTGGAGGAACATTAAGAAGAGGATGGACAGCAAATACAGAGTCAGAAGCAGAAGGTGGAAGTGTACCAGATGCAACTGCATATGCTAATTCATTACGAATCCTTAAATTTGGTAATAACTATATTGTAGTAGTAGAAAACCCAGTAAAATATGCCTCATATGTAGAATATGGACATAGGCAAGAACCAGGTAGGTATGTACCTGCATTAGGAAAGAGATTAAAAGCAAGTTGGGTTGAGGGAAAATACATGTTAACTATATCAGAGAAAGAACTTGAATCACAACTTCCAGCTCTACTAGAAAGAAAAATGAAAAATTATATTGAGGAGTGTTTTAATAATGGTTAAAAATGTAGTAAATGAAATAGTGCTTGGTATTGCAGCAAAAGTAAAAGCAATATATAAAGATAAAGGAGATTATCCTATTTATACTGATAATGAGGAACAGGGATTAGAAAAGCCTTGTTTTTTTATTAAAGTATTAAATGGAGAGGAAAGTCGAGAAATTGGACTTGTAAGTAAATTCTACAAAGATTTATTAAATATAGTAATAATAGGATATACATTAGATGGAAATACCGAAATATTAAATGATATGATAGATAATTTATATGGATTAGAATATATAGAATTATCAGATAAAAGTTTAATAAGGGCTATAAAATTACATCCAAAAGTTGAAGATGGAATTTTACATTTTCTTATAGATTATAGCCTATTTATAAAAAAAGATAATAATGAAACAACAAAAATGGATGATTATAATTTAAATGGGGAGGTAAAAGAAAATGAAGGAAACTAAAAAGAAATTGGTAAATGAAGAAAAATACACAAAAAGTCAAATAGTTAATTCAAAAATCTATATTAGTAATAGAGATTTATTAAATGCAGTTTTAAAAGAAAATAAGAAATATACTAAAATAGAAATCGATGAAATAATAAAAAATTATATGAAAGGAAAGGTGAACTAGTTATGCTAGGAGGAGGAAATTTTATAAGTCAAAATAAAAAGTTACCAGGTACTTATATTAACTTTGCATCAGCACAAGCCACATCTTCTAAAATAGGAGAAAGAGGAATTGCTGCAATGGCAATAGAAATGGACTGGGGACAAGATGAAAGCATTATTGAAGTTACATCAGAGAATTTTACAAAAAATTCATTAAAAATATTTGGTTATGATTATTCAAATGAAAAATTAAAAGGAATAAGAGATTTATTTAAAAATATCAAAAAAGCATATTTTTATAGATTAAATTCTGGAAACAAGGCTACAAATGACCTTGCAACAGCAAAATGTAGTGGTGTTAGAGGTAATGACATAAAAATAGTTATAGCAAAAAATATTGATGAAGATAGTAAATATGATGTAAGTACATATTTAGGAACAAAAGAAGTAGATGTTCAAACAGTTAAAACAGTAAATGAACTAGTAGATAATGACTATGTTACATTTAAAATGCAAACTCTTGCTGTAACAGCAGGAAAAGCTTTAAGTGGAGGAACAAATGGTGATGTAAGTGGAGAAGCACATCAAAAATTTTTAGATAAGTTAGAATCATATGAAATAAATGCCGTTGGATGTACTGCTAAAGATGAATCAACTTCTAATTTATATGTTCAATATGCTAAAAGAATGAGAGATGAACAAGGAATTAAATTTCAAGCAGTTGTATATAACAATTCAGCAAATTATGAGGGTGTTGTAAATGTTAAGAATACAACTGTTGAAGATGATTCAGCACTTGTTTATTGGGTTACAGGAGTAATTGCTGGTTGTGAAATAAATAGATCAAATACAAATAAAACATATGATGGAGAATATACAGTAAATGCTGATTATACACAAGCACAATTAGAAAATTCAATAGATAATGGAGAATTTATACTTCATAAAGTTGGATATGAAGTTAGAGTGTTGGTAGATATAAATAGTTTAGTAGATATTACAAGTGAAAAAGGCGAAGAATTTAAATCTAATCAAACAATAAGAGTTCTAGATCAAATTGCTTCTGATGTAGCAAGTGTATTTAATTCTAAATATCTTGGAAAAATAGCAAACAATGAAGCCGGAAGAACATCACTTTGGGCTGATATAGTTGCTTTATTCAAAGATTATCAAACTTTACAAGCAATTGAAAATTTTGAAGATGAAGATATTAAAGTTGCAATTGGAAATGATAAAAAATCAGTAACAATTGAAACAAGTGTACAAGTAATAAATGCAATGGAAAAATTATATATGACCGTTGTTGTAGAATAAAAGAGAGCTTTTTAAGTTCTCTAATTTTTTTATAAGGAGGAATTTTAAATGGCAAATATTACAATGAATGCAAAAGATGCCGTTAGTGCAAAATTAGCAGAATGCTATGTTACTATTGAAGGCAGAAGATATTTACTAATGCAAGGTAAGGATTTTGAAGCAAAATTTGAAAAAACAAAGAAAGAAATAAATGTGTTAGGAAAGACTGGTTCTGGTAATAAATCAACAGGATGGAAAGGAACTGGAAAAATAACAATATATAAAAATACATCAATATTTGATGAACTAATGGAAAGATACAAAAATACAGGAGAAGATATATACTTTGATATACAAGTATCAAATAGTGATCCTACATCAGCAGCAGGAGTTTGCACAATGGTATTTTCAGGATGTAATGTAGATGGTGGAGTGTTAGCTTCATTTGATGTAGATGGTGATTTCCTAGAACAAGAAATTGACTTTACATTTGAAGATTTTTCAAATCCAACAAAATTTACACAATTAGCAGGTATGCAATAAAAATAAAATAAAAAAATAGTTAATGAAAGGAAAGATAAGATATGAGTTTAGAAAGTTTTATGTTGAAAGATGAAGTAAAAGAAGTTGAATATGTTGCTTCTAATAGATTTGTAGATAAAGAAGGAAAAGTAGAAAAATGGAAACTAAAAACCATTACTGCAGATGAAAACGATGCAATAAGAAAACAATGCTATAAACAAGTTCAAGTAGGAAAAAGAATGAAACAAGAATTTGATACTGTAAAATATTTAGAATTATTAGCTGATAAATGTGTTGTTTATCCGGATTTGCATAATGTTGAATTACAAGATTTCTATAATGAAATGGATTCAATAAAATTGTTGAAAAAACATTTATTAAACCCAGGAGAATATGATGATTTAATGCAAGAAATACAAGAAATAAATGGATATAGTTTAGATGATGCGGTTGAAGAAGCAAAAAACTAATTAAGGAAGGCGAAAGTGATGCTGTATATGCACATTTTTGCCTTCAAAAACTTCATAAATTTCCGCATGAATTTCTAAATCTTCCGTTTAAAGAAAAGGCTTTTGTTATTGCATCTGTTCAAATAAGAGCAGAAAATGAAAAAGAAGAAGCCAATAAAATTAAAAAGAAATAATCTTATTTTTCTAAAAGGAGGAAAATATGGCTACTATAAAAAGTTCAATAGTGGTACAAGATATGGCTTCCTCTGTATTTGCAAAAATACATTCTAATGTAAGTAAAACAACAGCAGGATTTAAAAACTTGAATAGTGAAATGTCAAACGCTCCAACAAAAGCAATAAATAATGCTGAAAGGTTAAATGCATCGGCAGTAAAAACTGAATTAGCATATCAAGCAGAGTTACAGGTTCTGAGACAAGTTGAATCTGAAGCTAAAAAGATTATTGCAGCAGAAGGAACACAAAGTGCAAAAGCACAAGATTTAATTTCTAGTGTGGTTGAACAGAGAAGATTAGTAGAAGGTTTAAAGAAAGATTATGATAATGTTTCTAGTAGTATTAAAAATTCTCAAAATAGTCAAGAAAGCTTTAATAATAGTGTGAAAAGGACACAGGCAAACCAAGAGAGACTAAACAATAGTATAAAAAATTCACAAGAAAATCAAGATAAATTTAGTAATAGTATAAATACATCATATAGTAATGGAAATAAACTTCTTTCTACTATAAAAAAGGTTGCATTAGCAGTTGGTGGTATATCTGCAATAAAAGGATTGTTTAATTTGTCAGATGAAATGACAAATAATAAAGCAAGATTAAATTTGATTGTAGATGATGGTGGTAGTGTAGAAGCATTACAAAATAAAATTTTCGTATCTGCAATGAATGCTAGGGCTTCATATCAGACTACTACAGATATTATTACAAAACTAGGTTTACAGGCAAGCAAGGCATTTAAAGGAAATGATGAATTAATTGCGTTTGCGGAACAATTAAATAAAACATTTGCAATATCCGGAACTGAAGCAACAGGAATAGAATCTACAATGTATAACCTAACACAAGCATTATCAACAGGTGTACTTAGAGGGCAAGATTTAAATGCGGTATTTTCAAATGCTCCGCAAATAGTTCAAAATATTGCAGATTATTTAAATGTTCCAATTGGTAAGATTCGTGATATGGCAGCGGATGGAAAGATTAGTGCACAAATTGTTAAAAACGCAATGCTAAAAGCGGCAGATGAAACAAATGCAAAATTTAATAAGATGCCAATGACTTGGAATCAAGTATTTACCAAAATGAAGAATATTGCAATAAAAGCACTAGATCCTGTTCTTAATAAAATAAATGCATTAGCAAATAATCAACAAGTGCAAGAAATGTTTAATATGTTTATAGATGGTGCCAGTTTAGCAGCACAGGCAATTTTAAGCTTAATAGAAGGTATATCATGGCTGTTAAGTGTATTAGAACCTGTAGCACCAGTTATACTTGGATTAGTAGGAGCCTATGTTGGATTTAATATAGTTTCAATGATTGCAAGTGGACTTTTAGGTATGTTGTCAATAGCACATGGAATTGCAGGAGCGGCAGAAATGTTACATTCTGGACAAACTATGGCAGCAACTGCAGCACAATGGGGATTAAATTCTGCATTGTTAGCGTGTCCAATTACTTGGATTGTGATTTTGATAATGGCCTTAATTGTTGCACTAACATATTTGTGGTTTACTAATGACAAGGTGGCTTATGGAATTCTTTATGTTTGGGATGCATTGAAATTAGGAATAATGGTTGCTGGACTTGGAATTCAAGGTGTATTTTATGCAATAGTTTTAGGTGCTATGGCATTATGGTTAGGAATTCAAACTTGTGTACTTGGAGCAATGGGTGCTTGGTATGCATTTCAAACAGGAGTCGAGGCTGTTTGTTTGGGAGTTTTAAGTATTTTCCAAGGCTTATATAATGGAGTTGTTTGGTTGGTAAACCGGAATAATTCAAGCGTTGAACAAAATACCAGGAGTGCAAATAGATACCGTTGAAGCAGCACACTTTGCTGATGACTTTGCAAGTAAAATGACAAATAATATCATAGATAGAAATGCAAAATTACAAGAAATGGCTAGTCAAATGGATGGAACTGTCGACAAGATAAACCAATTAAAAGGTGAATTTGGAACGAAACTTAATGCATCAGCAACCAATATACAAAATACGGCAATAGATATGAATAATACTCGACAAGACAGAGTAGATCATAGAAATGACTGGATAAATGGTGCTGGAAATGCTATAAAAAATGTGTTAAACGATAAGAGTTTCACAATAGATCCATCACAGTTTGGAAATACACTAGGAGATATTGCTGGAAATACAAAGGACACAGCCAATAACACTAAACAAATAACAGATGAAGATTTAAAATATTTAATAGATATAGCAGAAAGAGATACTATAAATAGATTTACAACCGTTCCATTAACTATAAATATGACTAACAATAATAATATTGATAGTGAAACAGACATTGATGGGATAGTTGATTCTTTAACAAAAAGGTTAGAGGAAGAATTAGAATATATTTCAGATGGAGTACATGAATAGGAGGGATTTTTATGGCATATTATTTTTATTTAGGCAATGTACTTCTTCCCATTCCTCCTAGCAAACTTGAACTAAAAATAAGTAATAATAATAAGACATATAATTTGATAAATTATTCACAAATAAATGTTTTGAAAAACCCAGGATTGTCAAGTTTGGAATTTGAAGTTGTACTACCTAATACAAAATATCCTTTTGCAATGTATAAAAACAATTTTCAAAATGCCAAATATTATTTAGGTGTATTAGAGAATTTAAAAGTCAATAGATCTGCTTTTCAGTTTATAGTTGTTAGAAAATTTCCAAATGGTAAAGACATTTTTAATACTAATATTAAAGTGGCGTTGGAAGAATACACTATAACTGATACAACAGAAGAAGGTTTTGATACAAAAGTAAAAATAAAACTAAAACAATATAAAGAATATTCGACAAAAAAGGTACAAGTAACAATAAAACAATATAGACCACCAGCAGTTACAAGAACAGTTACAACTAATAATACTGCAGTAGCAAAACCAAGTGGACAAAATTATACAGTAAAAAGAGGAGATTGTTTATGGAATATAGCAAAGAGATTTTATGGAAATGGTGCTAAATATACAACTATTTATAATGCTAATAGAAGTAAAATAAGAAATCCAAATTTGATATATCCAGGTCAAGTTCTATGGATACCATCATAGGAGGGAAGAAAATGAACCAACAATTATTAATTCAAAATGGAAATACTGTATATGAACCAGTAGTTCAAGATGAAATAACTTGGACTACTGAAAGAAAAGGTGCTGCTGGAAAATTAGAATTTAAAGTTGTTAAAGATGATATAATTAACTTTGAAGAAGGAAATCCAGTAGCATTTAAAGTTGATAATACAAATTTATTTTATGGTTTTGTGTTTAGAAAAAAACGTGATAAGGAACAAATAATAACAACAACAGCATACGATCAGCTTCGATATTTAAAAAATAAAGATACTAGAGTATATGTAAATAAAAGAGCAGATGAAGTGGTACGCTCTATTGCTAGTGATTTTCAATTAAATTGCCGGAATGCTTGAAAATACAGGATATGTGATAGCAAAAAAGACTGAAAGTAATCAGTCTTTATTTGATATTATATTAAATGCACTAGATGAAACAATAAGGAATAGAAAAGAAATGTATGTTCTGTATGATGATTTTGGAAAATTGTGTTTGAAAAACCTAGAAAGAATGAAAGTAGGATTAGTGATAGATGAAGAAACTGGAGAAAATTTTGATTATGAAAGTTCCATAGATTCAGATACATATAATCAAATAAAGCTTACATACGATAACTCTGACACAGGAAAAAGAGAAGTATATATGGCGAAAGATTCAAGTAACATTGAAAAGTGGGGAGTATTACAATATTTTGACACAATAGATGAAAAAACTAATGGAGCAGTTAAAGCAAGAGCACTACTAGATTTATATAATCAAAAAACACGAAGCCTAGAAATAAAAAACGCATTAGGAGATATTAGGGTTAGAGGTGGTTCACTTATAATAGTAAATCTAAATTTGGGTGATGTTAAGCTTCAAAACTTTATGTTAGTAGAAAAAGCAAAACATACTTTTAAAAATGGAGAACATTTTATGGATTTAACATTAAGGGGCCAAAACTTTATATCTCAATAGGGGGAAATATGAGTAGTTCATTGGGAGAAGTAATAAAAAAGATGGCAGTAGGAGCAAATGATGCAAATGCTCCTACTTCTGTTTTATTTGGAACTGTAACAAGTGTTAAACCACTTGAAATAACAGTTGAACAAAAATTAAAACTAACAGAAGAATTTTTAGTGCTGACTAAAAATGTTAAAGATTATACAGTAAATGTGACTATGGACTGGAATACAGAAACTACATCTTTAAATGCTAATCATAGCCATTCTACAGAGGTTAATTCAAATATAAGTGTTTCATCTGATATATCTCCAAATGATAATAATCAGAAAATAACTAATAATGTAACAGGAGAGGTAAGTGTATCAGTAGAACAAAAAAATATAAATTTAACACATAAGCATAGCATAAAAGGAACTAAAAGTATAATGGTACATAATGCATTAAAAATTAATGATAATGTTATTTTAATACAACAGCAAGGTGGAATTAACTTTGTTGTACTAGATAAATTTTAAAAGAAGGGTGGTAATAAGATGACACCTAATACAGATAATATCGTAATAAACAATGTGCAAGATACAATAGAACAAACAAGCAAAACATATTATTTGAATATAGAAAAAAATACTATTTCAAAATTTTGTGATGGTATTGATGCAATGAAACAGGCTGTATATTGTATATTAAATACAGAAAGATTTGAACATCTTATTTATAGTTGGAACTATGGAATCGAACTAAAACATTTAATCGGAGAAAATACAACTTTTGTAATTCCTGAATTAGAAAGAGTAATAACTGAAGCATTATTACAGGATTTAAGGATAACAGAAGTAAAGGACTTTGATTTTGAAATAAATAGAAATGAAATAAAAGTGAAATTTACAGTAGTTACAAATATAGGAGAATTTGAAGCGGAAAAGGTGGTGAGTGTTTAATGAGCGTAGTTGATATAGATAAAATTGAGAATTTAGATGAATATTTTGACTATGACACTATTCTACAAAGAATGCTAGATACAGTACCTACTCAAATTGATAAAAGGGAAGGAAGTATTATATATGATGCTTTGGGACCTGCAGCAGCGGAACTAGCACAAATGTATATTTTGTTAAAAAATAATATAGATTTGGTTTTTGCAGATACTGCTGTAGAAGAATATTTAGATAGATTAGCAAACCAAGTTGGTCTTACAAGAAATGAAGCAACATATGCAATAAAAAAAGGAATATTTTACGATGAAAATGATAAGTTGATGGACATAGATGTAGGAGAGCGATTTACAATAGAGGATATAGTATATAAAGCGACCGAAAGAATTGAAAAAGGAATCTATAAAATGGAATGTGAAACTGCTGGAGCAATAGGAAATAATTATGTTGGGAATTTAATACCAGTAAATTATATAGAAAATTTAGCAAAAGCAGAACTAACAGATATTTTAATTCCTGGAGAAGATGAAGAAAGCGACGATTCTTTGAGAAGTAGGTACTATGAGACCACAAGTGAGCAAGGGTTTGGTGGAAATATAATTGATTATCAAAATAAAACAAAAGAGATAGCCGGAGTTGGTGGTGTAAAGGTTACTCCAATATGGAATGGGCCAGGAACCGTTAAACTTACAATATTAGATAGTAATTTTGATAAGGCCTCACAAGTTTTAATTGATAAAGTTCAAAAAGAAATATGCCCTGATTTTACAGATGAAGGATTAGGAATTGCCCCAATTGGACATGTTGTAACAGTTGATACAGTTAAGGAAATTGAAATTTCTATAACTTCTACTGTTACAATATCTGAAACTACAACTATTGAAAATGTAAGAAAACAAATAAAACAATTAATAAATGATTATTTCTTACAATTAAAGCAAAATTGGGAAAACACAGAAACCATTATTATAAGAAAATCTCAAATAGATACAATAATTCTAAATGCAGATGGAGTTATAGATGTAGCAAATACAGTTATAAATAATAAGGCTTCAAATATAGAATTACAAAAATTTGAAATTCCTACATTGAAAGAGGTGACATTAAAATGAAGTTAGTAGAATATATGCCACCATTTCTAAAAAATGTAGTTGAATTTAATAAGATTTTTGATGCAGAAGATGTAGAAATCGAAAGTATGAGGTATTTGATAGATAGTATATTAAGAGAAGTAATTGTAAAATCTGCTAGGACTTATGGATTAGACAGATATGAAAAAATATATGGAATTACAAACAAGGCAGAAACAATAGAAGCAAGAAGGATGAATATTCTTTTTAAAATGAATAATAAAGTGCCATATACATTAAAATGGTTGATAAATACTTTAAATGAAAGCATTGGAAAAGATAACTATAAATTAGAAGCCAAAGATTATGAATTACATATTACTATAAATTTGGTATATACCGAAGCAGCAGAAATGTTAAAAACTAACTTGGTAAAACAAATACCTGCAAATATTATGTTAGACTACAAGTTGGAAACAAAAGCAAATGAATTTATAGGTGCAGTAATATCAAGTCAAGATTATATAAATCTAAATGCAATAGCATTTGAACGAAAAGAAGATATAACAATTATACAAGAAAATAATATTGGATTAGTTGTTTCTAATATGGAATATATGAATGTTGATCCAAACACAGATATAATACTAGAAGATACTATATTAAATGCAGATGAAAGCATAGGTTCTAAAGTGTCTAGGCAAGATTACATTGACTTAAATATAACTACAGAAGAAAAAAAGGAAAATATAAGTATAAATCAAAATACTAATTTAGGTTTACAATTAGCAAGCCAAGATTATATTGAAATAGGAGGTAAAGATTAAAATGGGATTTGAAAAAGTCTATATAACAAAGCAAGGTGCCCTATTGGCAGCAAAAACATTGCAGGGAAAGAAAATACAATTTGACCATGCTGAAATAGGTAGCGGAAATTTGAGTGGTAATGCTGCAGATAAAACAGCGTTAACTACAAAAGTATTAGAATGTCCAATTGAAGAAACAAAAATAACAGGGGATACACAAGCAAGTGTATCTTTTATTTTTAAAAATACTGATGCAAGAAGTGCATTTTATTTTAGAGAAATTGGATTATTTGCAATTGATCCGGATACAAAAGCAAAAGTATTATATGCTTATGCAAATGCAGGAAGTAATGCAGAATATATAAATAATTCTATTGCTGAAAAAATAGAAAAACATATTCAAATAAATGTTATTGTTGATAATGCTAGTAATGTTACAATTACATTAGATTCTACTCAAATATATGTAACTGAAAAAGAATTACAAGAAGCAATAACTGAAGCTAGAGAATTTGTTGGGAAAAATTATGGTATTAGAAGAAAAATTGTAGATAATGTTCTTTCAAAATGGGAGAGAATTTGTGATAATACAGGTTTGGTTGCAAATGCAACAAAAAATGGGGATGAAGTTCAAAACGATTTTGATAATTTATATCCATGGTCTGATATAATTACATATAATTATGATACGAAAAATAAAAAAATAACAGCATTTTATGGAGAACCAGGTTTTAAATTTGATGGAACAAATGGAGAAGTACTTACAAGGATTCCAGAATTTTGGTTCAAAAGAGAAGTTAAAGGTGATTATGAATATATTTATATATCTGATTATAATAGAGCAGGTTATAAACATAGTAAAGAATTTTCTGTTGGTAGATATGGAATTAGCATAGATACAGAAGGAAATGCCCACAGCATTAGTGGAACAATTCCTGCATATAACAAAACAATAGCAGCATTTAGAACTTTAGCGACTGCAGTAGGCGAAGGATTTTGTCAAATGGATACTAGATACTTTATATTACAATTGTTGTATTTAGTTGAATATGCTGACTATAATTCTCAAAGTAAACTAGGTAGAGGAGTATCTGAATGGTTTAATCAAAAAGCCTTAATTGCTGAAAATAATGTTAACAGAATAGTTGTAGCAAATTCAAGTAATATGTATGTTGGTAGAAATGTATCAATAGGAGCAACTGATGCTTGGAATAATTCTGTAGCATCAGAAAGAACAATAACAAAAATAGAAGAATTTTCTAATGGAAGTGTAACTGGTAAGGCAGTGTATTTTGATGGAGCTGCTGTTAATATAGCAGTAGGAAATGCTTTGTGGGGAATAGGTCAAAAAGCAGGACAATGTGATGAATTAGGAATGAAATCAGGTTGTCTATCAAATGACGGATGTCATTCAGTTATATATAGAGGAATTGAAAATGTGTTTAGTAATATGTTTACTGCAATAGATGGGCTTAATATTAAAGATTATGTGGCATATGTTTGTGATGATCCTACTCAATATGCTTCTGATAAATTTGTTGCTCCTTATAAACAGGTTGGATATACAAATTTAAAACAAACAGATTGTTATCCAAGTAAATTGGGATATGATGAAAATTATCCTGAAATTGAAATTCCAATAGAAGCTAATGGAAGTTCTGGAACAGGAATATGTGATAGATACTGGTGTGCAGAAGGAAACAGAATAGCGTTTGCTGGGGGTAATTTCAACAATGGTGCTCTTGATGGGTTCTTTTACTTGTATTTGGGCAATGGTTCCGGCTATTCGAACTGGCATTACGGGGCTCGCCTTCTTAAATACCAGTAATAAGCAGGGGTATGGGGGCGGCCAGCCTCCATTATAAATACCTTAATTCAAGAGTAGTTAAAATTTTGAAAAAAATATATATAATATCCTACAGGGGATTTGATGTGTGCGATCCTGTAATTGTCGTTTTGAATTTTAGCGTTTGCTGGGGGTAATTTCAACAATGGTGCTAATGATGGGTTCTTTTACTTGAATTTGAACAATGGTTCCGGCAATTCGAACTGGAATTACGGGGCTCGCCTACTTATTTTAAATTATTTTTACACATCATTTTCCATAGCACTTGCTAAAAATAGAGTCGAAACTGGACTGGTCTAGTAGCTCCTTTTGAGCGAAAAATCGGTAGACGAAATAAGAAACCAGGAGGGAAAGTGAAAAGAGTAGGAAATATATATGAAAAGATAACAAAAAAAGAAAATATTAGAAAAGCAATTATAAATGCATCAAAAGGAAAAAAAGATAGAAATGGTGTAAGAAAAATATTAGAAGATGTCAATTTTTATGTTGATGAAATATACAATATGCTTATCAATAAAACATATACACCAAGTCCATATATAAAAATGCTAATTCACGATGGTGCAAGAAAAAAAGAAAGAATTATATATAAACCAAAATTTTATCCGGACCAGATTATTCATTGGGCATTGATGCAGCAGATACAACCAATAATTCAAAAAGGAATGTATGAATATTGCTGTGCTTCAGTTCCAAAACGAGGCATACATTATGGGGGAAAATATATAAAAAAAATATTGGTAAATGATAGAAAAAATACAAAATATGCTTTAAAACTTGATGTGAAAAAATTTTATCCATCGATAAATAAAGAAATAATGAAAAGAAAGTTTATGAGAGTTATAAAAGATAGAGATACTTTAGATCTTATTGAAAAAATAATTGATAGCTCCGAAAATGGACTTCCAATCCGGAAATTATACTTCACAATGGTTTGCAAATTTTTATTTGCAAGATGTAGACCATTTTATAAAGGAAGAAATGAAGGTAAAATATTATTTAAGATATATGGATGATATGTTACTTTTTCACAGAAATAAGAAGGAATTGAAGAAAATAAAAAATGAAATAGAATTGAAGTTGAAAAAGGAAGGCCTAAATTTAAAGGAAAACTGGCAGCTATTTAGAGTTGATAGTAGGCCAGTTGATTTTATTGGGTATCGATATTACAGAGGATATACAACTTTAAGGCGTGGAAATTTTTTAAGGATAAAGAGAAGGGCAAAAAGAATATATAAAAGAAATAAAGTAACCTTGACAGATGCTTCAGCAATGATAAGTTATTATGGTTGGCTTAAACATTGTAACAGTTACAATTTTAATCAAAAATATATAAGACCATATATAGATATAAATAAGTTAAAAGGAGTGGTGAGCTATGCAAACAGAAAATTCAATAAAACCAAATAAATTTGAAATAAGCAAACATCAGAACGGTAAATGTACCGTTCTTTTTTATGACAATATAATAGAGGAAAAAGTTACAGATCCAGATGGAGTAGAAACAACAAGATATTTATACGATATGTATGAAGTAGAAGTAAATAGTAGAGATACACTTGCAGAAAGTATTGAAGCAAATTATGATGAATGGTTGAAATTTGCAAAAGAAGAAAATGCAAAAAGGGTTGTGGCAATTCCGGATGTAGAAAGAATTTCTGCATTAGAACAGGCAATTATGGAAATTGGGGAGGTACTTGGCAATGGTTAATTTTTATGTAATTCAAATTAGAGATTTAAAAACAATGACAATTGAAGATGTTCCAAAACTATGGAGAAAAAAAGTAAAAGAAAAATTGGAGGAGGAGTCTAGATAGGGCTCCTTCTTTATACTAAAGAAAGTGAGGAACAATAATGGAAACGATAATAGGTTGTATAATAACAGGTGGACTATCTCTTGTAGGAGTAGTCCTTTCTAATTTATCCAATAATAAAAAAATTGAAAATACATTATCAACACAACAAGCAGTAACAGATACAAAATTGGAAGAACTTACAAGAGAGGTCAGATCACATAATAATTTTGCACAAAGAGTTCCTGTTTTGGAAGAACAAATAAAGGTGGCAAATCACAGAATAGAAGATTTAGAAAGGAGGGAAAAGTAATGACAGTTCAATTATTAGTATATGTTATAACAACATTATTTACTTATATTTTAGGTAAAATATCAAAGCATTTTGGATGGAATGAAACATTACCTATTCCAATACAAAATATTTTGATAGGAATTATAGCGACAATAATAGGTTGTATAATTCATATTGAGGGATTAGATGCAAATAGTATAATACAAGCAGTTGTTACTGCATTAGGTGGAATTGGTACCGCTACTGTATTATATGATGCTAAAAATCAATAACTTAATACAAGAATAAATTTCTTGTAATTTTAAAATACTGGAAGAAAAATAAAAAATCTTCCAGTATTTATTTTGTAAAGAAAGGTGGAATTTTCAATGGAAGAAAATGAAATTCTAGGAAATGGAGAAATCCAAAGAGATGAAAATGAATTTGGAGGTGGGACTAATGAGTAAAGGAATAGATGTATCAGCACATCAAGGTAATATTAATTGGGATGCAGTAAAGGCATCAGGAATTGATTTTGCTATTATAAGAATTAGTTATGGGCAAAATTCAGTAGATAGTAAAGCTATCAGAAATATAGAAGAATGTATTAGAGTAGGAATGCCATTTGGTGTATATACATATTCTTATGCATTAAATATAAATAATGCTATAAATGAAGCAAACTTAGTAATAAAAACTTTAGCACCATATAAAGATAAAGTGAAATTTCCAGTTATTATTGATATGGAAGATGCAGATGGATATAAAAGAAAACATGGTATGCCATCAAATGATGTTCTTGTATCTATTTGTGAAAAAGAATGTTTAATGTTTGAGGAAGCAGGATATTATGCAGCAATTTATGCTTCAAAATCATGGTTTGATACAAAACTAAATTCTTCAAGACTAAACAGATTTGATAAATGGATTGCTTGGTGGAATAAGGGAGCATCATTTGATAAAAATATTTATGGATTATGGCAATACACATCTAGCGGTAGTGTAAATGGTATATCTGGTAATGTGGATATGAATGAGGCATATAAAGATTATCCATCAATAATAAATAACAATAGTAATTCATCTTCAAATACACCAGCTAAAAAGTCAATAGAACAATTAGCACAAGAAGTTCTTGCTGGCGATTGGGGAAATGGCGAAGATAGAAAAAATAGATTAGTTGCTGAAGGTTATAACTATGATGTAGTACAAGCTAGAGTTAATGAATTGTCTGGTATTTTTTCAAAAAAATCAAATGAGGAAATTGCAAATGAAGTATTAGCTGGTAAATGGGATAATGGATCTGAAAGAAAGAAAAAACTACAAGCAGCAGGGTATGATTATGATGCAATACAAACAATAGTAAATCAAAAATCTGGTGTTAATTCATCTAAAACATATATTGTAAAATCTGGAGATACTTTGTCTGGAATTGCAAGTAAATTTGGAACGACATACCAGAAAATCGCAAAGAAAAATGGTATTGCAAATCCTAATAAAATTTATCCAGGACAAGTATTAAAAATATAGATATTTACTAAAATAAGTAGAGGATGTATTCCTCTACTTAATATTTTTTAATTTATTTTGAATTTCTAATAAAATATTAAATGCTTGTTGAAATGTAGTATTATTCATATCTAGATTAGAAATTTTATTCAAAACTTTTTTTATCTCTACGTTTTTCATATAATCATTTAAATTTGTATTTGGCAAATTATCTACTACTTTATACTTTATTTTCATTTTATTTAGTAGTATGATATATTTATCTAACTGAGAAACGGGAAATCCGCACTTGAATATTGAAGGTCCCAAGTCGGTTATTTTAAGCCCTAATTTCTCGTTGATTAATTTTGCATCTTCATTTAAAATGTTATAGAAAATCCCAACTCTAAACAAGTAAACTGAAGATGCATCATTCTTTTTTAGTTCATTATATTGATTCAGTAATTTACTCATTTTTTTAATTTTTCCTTTCTTTTTTTCAAAACTAAGATATCTCCTGGTTCACATTCTAAAACATTACAAAGTTTTTCTAATGTATCAAAATGTATTCCAGTAGTTTCATTATCTATCAGATGTGATAATGCTTGATAGCCTCCTTCCATTTTTTTTACGAACCAATACTTTGTTTTCTTTTTTTCTTTTAATATTTCTTTTACTCTTACATATACCAAGTTTCTCACCTTCCTTTCTGATATCTATTTTACAATGAACATATTTATATTTAAACTCTTTTTGCTTTAAGATACAGGCACTATAACTATTGCACGATTAAGGTATTTCTGTTATAATTTTTTTGGTGATAATATGGAAGAATTAAAAATATGTAAAGAAATTATAAATAAAGTAAAATGGTACACAGAAAGAAAAGATTATAATGGATTAAAATTATATATAGATGAAAAAGAAAAATTTATTGACAATTATATTATTAATTCAAATAATGCAGAAGAAGATTATATTGATAAATTAGTAAATGACTTGAAATGATAATGAGAATTTATAGGAAAAAATGGGAAAAAGTCGTTTTTTGTCGAATTTTGTAATCAAGTAGTATCAAGGAAAATTCGAGATAATATCTAACCTCCAGTATAGTTATTTTATTTTACATAATATGGTAAAATATATAATAAGAGATATCTCTAAATATCATTCATAGGAGGGATATTTATGAGAAAATATAATAAAAAACAAATAATTTTTGATAAAATAGGGGAAAATCTTAATTTTTGTGATAAAATAATAATGAAAGTTTTAAAAACATATACTTTTAAAATATACAAGATTGGATTAAACGATGCTTTTAATTGGGAAAATCAGAAACATGGGAAAAATTAAAAAAATAAAAATCGCTGAAAGGTAGTAATAGTATGGAAAATAAAGAAAATAAAAAGAAAAAGACCGTTGCTCTAATTACATTACGGTTGTAAAGTAAATCAATATGAAACAAATGCAATGGCGCAAAAATTTAAAGAATCAGGATATGAAATAGTTGATATGAATGATGATATTTCAGACATATGTATAGTAAATACATGTACAGTAACAAACATGTCTGATAGAAAATCAAGACATTCATTAAGAAGAGTAAAAGAGAAAAATCCTTCTGCAATTATTGCAGCAGTAGGATGTTATGCACAAGTTGCAAAAAATGACCTAGAAAATATGCCAGAAATTGATATAGTTCTCGGCAATGAAGAAAAGGCAAATATTGTACAATATGTAGAAAAGTTTATAGAAAATGAAAAAAAGTTGATAGAAATAGAAGATATAGCAACTAAAAAAGAATTTGAAGACATGGGGCAAATTACATATACAGAAAAAACAAGAGCATTTATCAAAGTTCAAGATGGATGCAATCAATTTTGCTCTTATTGTATTATTCCATATGCAAGAGGAAGAGTTAGAAGTAGAAATGCAGAAAGCATAATAAAAGAGATTACGCAAATTGCACAAAATGGAATAAAAGAAGTAGTAATAACAGGAATTCATGTAGCGTCATATGGAAGAGACTTTGGAAATGAAAATGGATTAATAGAATTATTAGAAAAAATAAATGAGATAGAAGGAATAAAAAGAATTAGACTAGGATCATTGGAGCCTAAAATCATAACAGAAGAATTTATGCAAAGACTATCAAAACTAGAAAAAATTTGCCATCACTTTCATTTATCATTACAAAGTGGATGTGATGCAACTTTAAAAAGAATGAATAGAAAATATACAACATCAGAAGTTAAAGAAATTATAGAAAGACTAAGAAGATACTATGATGACGTAATGCTAACAACAGACATTATAGTAGGGTTTCCGGGAGAAACAGAAGAAGAATTTGAAACTACATATCAATTTTTAAAACAAGCAAAATTATACAAAATGCATGTATTTCAATATTCACCAAGAAAAGGAACGAGAGCAGCAGTTATGCCAAACCAAATAGATGGAAATATAAAAGAAGCAAGAAGTAAAAAATTGATAGAATTATCAAACGAAAATCAAAAAATGTATAATCAACAACTTGTTGGAAAAGAGGCAGAGGTTTTATTTGAAGATAAAGAAGTAGAAGATGGAATAACATATTTTAGAGGACATACTCAAAATTATGTATTAGTAAAATATAAAACAGATGAAAATTTAGAAAATACATTAAAATTAATAAAAATCTCAGATATTTCTGAATTACCAATATAAGCGGGAGATTTTGCACGGATTATCTCGCTTTTTTTCTGTGCAATTTTGCACAGATTATCTCGCTTTTTTTCTGTGCAATTTTGCACAGATTATCTCGCTTTTTTTTTCGTGCAATTTTGCACAGAAAAAAGCGATCTCAAGTGTGCAAAAAGAGCTCCCAGGAAAAAATCCCAGGAGCTGAAAGGTTTTAGTTTTTTGGAACCAGTGTTGTAGAAATTCGCCGATCAGAGAATTCTTTAGCAAAATGAATACCATCCTGATCGTTTTCTTTACTTTCATAACTGGTAAAGCCAATTATGTTTAATTCTGAAAAATCATCTACCACAAACACTTTGTTGATGGGGTCCTCTGCACCATCATCACCCAAGTATTTTTTATAAGCGTCATGTGATGCCGAGCCATGTTCGGCTTGTTTATGCATTTCCAAACTTTTTAATTGAATTTCAATTTGAAAGCCTGGCAATACATTTGAATACATCTGAATTGTTAGTGTAAACTGTAATGACTTATAATCATTGCTTTTGGGATTTTTAATAAAATCCTTAATGAACTCAATTCTGAATGGGATTTCTAGAACATATTTGATAATTTGTTTATCAAGTTCGTTGATTTCATTACTTGAGTCAACCCAATCAATGAATTCTTTTTTCATTTTTCTATTTTTTGCTGCAACAATTCCTGAAAGAGCATCAAATATAAAATGAATGTGTTTATCTGCTTCTGATTCGTTACATGAATTTAGAAGGACTCCTCTGATACCGAAACGATCTCGTATATTTACAGAAGATGTCTCAGAAGATTTTCTAAGAATTTTTGCTAATTCACTTTCCAGAGACTTCCTTCTTGAATATAAATTTATGTCCAGATGCAAATTATAAGTTTCATTTAACCAAATTATGATGTACATAACTGTTATAGTTATGTATGTAGTTATGTTTGTTGATGCAAATGTATTTTCTCTGAAACGATAGCATGCACGCAAGCCATCAACAAAAGAGTAAAATTCATTAGCATCAGCACTATCAACTTCTTCATCCTTTGACAAATTATAAAGATTTTTTACAATCTCTAATATGTTGGAAGATTTCCGTAGTGATTCTTGGTACTTCTCGTGAATAAGGTCTAATGTTTTTTGATTCATAATGTTTTTTCCTTTCTTTAAAAAATTTTATATAAGTATTATACCACAAAAGTCCAGAAAAGTATAGTAATATGGCAAAAGTAATTGACATAATTGATAAAAAAATATATAATGTATTGGATAAAAGTACGGAAGGAAGATAGAAAATGAAAGAAGTAGAATTATTAGCACCAGCAGGTTCATATGAAAAAGCAAAGATAGCATTTTTATATGGAGCAGATGCAGTATATTGTGGGACATCATCATTATCATTAAGAACAAGAGCAGATATGCAAGATGATGATTTAGAGAAAACAGTAAAATATGCTCATAGCATAGGAAAAAAAGTATATGTAACATTAAATATATTTGCGTGGGATGAAAAATATGATGAAATTATAGAAATGGCAAAAAAACTTGAAAAATTAAAGCCAGATGGGATTATAGCAGCAGATGGAGGAGTAATAGAGGTATTAAAACAATATGCTCCAAGTGTTGCAATAAATGTAAGTACGCAAGCTAATATTGTTAGTTTGCATGATTGTAATTTCTGGCGTAAAAATGGTGCAAAAAGAATGATAATGGCAAGAGAAATGAATAAAGAACAATTAAAATATATAATGGAAAATAAACCAGAAGATATGGAAATAGAAATATTTGTACATGGCGCAATTTGTTTTGCATATTCTGGAAGATGTTTCTTAAGTGATTTCTTAACTTGTAGGAGTGCAAATTTAGGGGATTGTGCACAAAGTTGTAGATGGTCATATAAATTATATGCAGAAGAAAGAAACAATCCAGGTGAATTTATGCCAATTGAAACAAATGAATATGGTACAAGCATATTTTCATCAAAAGATTTATGTTTGATAAAAGAACTTCCAGAAATAATAGATATGGGAATTGATAGTTTAAAAATAGAAGGACGTTTAAAAACAGAATATTATGTAGCAAGTATTGTAAATGTTTACAGAAATGCAATTAATGACTATAAAAAAGACCCAGAACATTATAATGCAGATAAATATATGAAGGAAATTGAAAAAATAAAAACAAGAGAATTAACGACATTTTATTTTAATGACAGGAAAAATAAAGATATTCAAGAATATGATGGACATCAATATAACGAAAAATATCAATTTGGCGGAAAAGTTGTAGGATATGATGGAGAAAAAGCAATTATAGATATTCGTAATAGACTACAAGTTGGAGACACTTTAGAAATATTAGTTCCAGATCAACTTGAAGCTGTTCAATTTAAAATTGATAAATTATGGGATTTTGAAACCAATGAAGAGAAGGATGTAGTTAATCCAGGAGTTAAAGATCAAAAAGTAAAAATGATGCTTCCAGTAAAATGTGAAGAAAATTGGATTATTAGGAGAAAAAAATAATGAAAAATATAAAAGACTATGATTTGCCAGCATTAAAGGAAGAATTTGTACAAATGGGAGAAAGGCCATTTAGAGCAGAGCAAGTGTTCAAATGGCTTTATGAAGTCAAAGTTACAAATTTTGATGAAATGACAAATTTGTCATTAGAACTAAGAGAAAAATTAAAACAAAATTATGAGATGCATAATTTTAAAATATTAAAAAAACAAGAATCATCAGATGGAACTAAAAAGTATTTATTTGATGTGCTAGACGGAAATGCAATAGAGACAGTATTAATGAGTTATCATCATGGATATAGTATATGTGTATCATCACAAATAGGATGCAAAATGGGATGTAAATTTTGTGCATCAACAGGAATTAATTTTATAAGAAATTTAAGTTCAGGAGAAATCGTTGAACAAATTCTTGCGGTTGAAAGAGACAATGGAATAAAAATTTCAAATGTAGTATTTATGGGAATTGGAGAGCCACTAAATAATTATAATAATGTAGTAAATGCAATTAGAATAATAAACAATCCAAAAGGAATAAATATTGGAGCAAGACATATAAGTGTTTCAACAAGTGGGTTAGTACCAGGAATTTATAGACTTGCAGATGAAAATATTCAATGTACATTGTCGATTTCATTACATGCAACTAATAATGAAAAAAGAAGTAGTATGATGCCTGTAAATAATGCATTTCCAATTGAAGAATTGCTACAAGCATGTAAAGATTATATTGCAAAAACAAATAGAAGAATTTCATTTGAATATGCATTAGCAAAGGATAATAATGACAATCTAGAAGATGCTAAAGAACTAGTACATCTATTAAGAGGAATGTTGTGCCATGTAAATTTAATACCAATAAACAAAATTGAAAATGGTGCATATTCAAAAAGCTCAAACGAAAATATTATGCAATTTAGAGATTATTTAAATGACCATGGAATTGTTGCTACTATTAGACGTGAGTTAGGTTCAGATATTGATGCAGCATGTGGACAATTGAGAAGAAAAAATTTATAAAATATAGGTTTAAAATAGATATGTCACAAGAAGATTGAAAATAAAATATTGAAAAGAGAGCACAAAAATGATATTGTTTAAATGACCA
>ERZ780195.380-NODE-380-length-44942-cov-24.135474_pt1 | contig 44942 bp, 39 predicted proteins | sample MGYA00511017_ERZ780195 | MGnify/ENA primary metagenome ERZ780195 (study PRJEB29588, sample SAMEA2159974) | human gut metagenome | biome: human gut; feature: human-associated habitat; material: faeces | place: Denmark | collected 2008/2010 ...
GCTATGAATTTTTCTATTGCGTTCCCCTGACTTCGGAATAGTGGCAGGGCTGGCTATCCTTGTTTTGCTTTGTGCTTCTCTACCGTACATGAGCATATGAGGCCGCTTTGAAACGGGCGCAGTCCTATGCCGACATGATGCACATGTCAAAAAAGGGCATTTATGACCAGCTGGTCTCTGAATACGGCGAAAATTTCCCGGCGGACGCCGCGCAGTACGCGGTGGACAATCTGGCCGCAGACCATCAGGCGAGTGCGCTGGCAAAGGCCCGCTCCTACCGGGACACGATGCACATGGCCCGTGGGGCCATCTATGACCAGCTGGTTTCCGAATACGGCGAGCAGTTTACGCCGGAGGAGGCGCAGTATGCCATGGACCATCTTGACTGAAAAGGAAAGGGCGGGGATATCCCCGCCCTTTCCTTTTTTGCCGCGCCGTGCTATACTGGGGAAAATGACCGCAAGGAGGCACCGTCTATGTCCGATACCATCGCCGCCATCGCCACGCCCCAGCTGCCCAGCGCCATCGGCATCCTGCGCCTGTCCGGTCCCGGCACGCTGGCCGCGCTGGACCGGGTGTTCCGCGCCAGAAACGGCCGCGCCGCCGGAGAGCAGACGCCCCGCCGCATGGTGTACGGCGACCTGCTGGATCAGGACGGCAGCGTCATCGACAACGTGCTGTGCGTCCGGTTCCCCGGCCCGGACAGCTATACCGGCGAGGACTGCGCCGAGCTGCACTGTCACGGCTCGCCGGTGGTGCTGAACGCCGGTCTTGCCGCGCTGTTCGCCGCCGGGTGCCGGCAGGCCAAGGGCGGCGAGTTCACCCGCCGCGCCTTCCTCAACGGGCGGATGGATCTCATTCAGGCGGAGTCCGTAGCCGACCTCATCGACGCGGAGACGGCGGAGGCGGCGAAAAACGCGGTGTGTCAGCTGGACGGCACCCTGAGCCGGGCCATCGGACGCATCTACGATGGCTTGATGGATATGGCGGCGCGGTTCTACGCCGTGGTGGACTACCCCGATGAGGACATCGAGGACGTGCAGCGTCAGCAGATGCTGGACACGCTGCGTACCTCCCAGCAGGAGCTGGAGGCGCTGCTGGCCACGTTTTCCCGGGGGCAGCTGCTGAAGCTGGGGGTGCCCGCCGTCATTCTGGGGCGGCCCAACGCGGGAAAGTCCTCCCTGCTCAACGCCCTGCTGGGCTATGACCGGGCCATCGTCACCGACATTGCCGGCACCACACGGGACACCGTGGAGGAAAAGGTGCTGGTGGGCGGTGTGCTGCTGCGGCTGACGGACACCGCCGGGATCCGCGACAGCGGCGACCGCATCGAGGCCATGGGCGTGGAACGCAGCCGTCAGGCGGCGCAGCGGGCGTCGCTGGCGCTGCTGGTGCTGGACGGCTCGCAGGCATTGTCGGAGGAGGATGAGCAGGCCATCGCCGCGGCGCAGCGTGTACCCAACCTGCTGGTGCTGGTGAACAAGAGCGACCTGCCCCGTCGGCTGGACATAGGGCGGCTGGCCGACCGGTTCGACAACGTGCTGAGCATCTCCGCCCAGACCGGGGCGGGGCTGGACACGCTGGCGGACGCCGTGGCGGCGCTGTATCCCGCTGGGGAGACGCCTGCCGGGGAGCTGCTGACCAACGCGCGGCAGGCCGACGCCGTGTCCCGTGCCCTCAGCGCCGTGGCGGAGGCCCGGAGCGCCCTGCGCATCGGCATGACGCCGGACGTGGTGCTGACGGACTGCGAGGCGGCGCTGGAGGCGCTGGGCGAGCTGAACGGTAAGCGCATCCGGGAGGATCTGGTGGACACCATCTTCTCCCGGTTCTGCGTAGGAAAATGACCGCGCGTTTGTGAACTGTGTGCAAATTTTCTGTTTTGCCCTTTTCATACGGCGGTTTTCGTGATACCATGGGGTATCGTGACAAAACGGACATCCATCCGATAAAGGAGGCTTTTGCTATGCGTGACTATATCATCATGACCGACAGCTGCTGCGACCTGACCGACCACATGGCCCGGGAGCTGGAGCTGAACGTGGTACCCCTGACCGTACATATGGACGGCAAGGACTACGCCAACCTGCTGGACGGCAGCGAGATCAGCTTTGAGGATTTCTACAAGAACATCCGCAGCGGTGTGCTGGGCACCACCTCCGCCGCCAACGTGGGGCAGTTTGAGGACGCCATGCGCGCCGTGCTGGCGCAGGGCAAGGACATCGTGTCCATCAACTTCTCCAGCGCCCTGTCCGCCACCTATCAGAACGCGGTCATCGCCGCCAAGACCATGGCCGACGAGTTCCCTGACAGCCGCGTGTATGTGGTGGATTCCCTGTCCGCGTCGCTGGGTCAGGGTCTGCTGCTGTATCTGGCCGTGCAGAAAAAGCGGGAGGGTCTGTCCGCCGAGGAGCTGGTGCAGTGGGTGGAGGAGAACAGGCTCCACATCGACCACTGGTTCACCGTGGACGACCTGAACTACCTGAAGATGGGCGGCCGCGTGTCCGCCACCACCGCGTTTCTGGGTACTATGCTGTCCATCAAGCCGGTGATGCACACCTCCGACGAGGGCAAGCTGGTGCCCGTCAGCAAGGCGCGGGGCCGCAAGGCCAGCCTGCAGGCCCTGATCGACAAGGTGGCGGAGCTGGGCATCGAGCCCAGCGAGCAGGTGATGTTCATCTGCCATGCCAACTGCGAGGTGGAGGCCCGCGCCGTGGCCGAGGAGCTGAAGGCCCGCTACGGCGTGAAGGAGGTCTACATCAACTACATCGGCCCGGTGATCGGCAGCCATACCGGCCCCAACACCATGGGTCTGTTCTTCGTGGGCACCAAGCGCTGACACCATCGCACATCGGGAGGGAACGCACATGGAATGGCTGGAGCTGAAGATCGACACCTCGCCGTCCGGGCTGGACGCGGTGACGGAGCTGCTGGAGCAGCAGGGCGTCACCGGCGTCATGATCGACGATGAGGCCGATTTCAAGGAGTTTCTGGAGCACAACCGGCAGTACTGGGACTATGTGGACGAGGCGCTGCTGCAGGAAAAGACCGGCGTCAGCCGCGTCACCTTCTATCTGGAGCGGAACGAGGCGGCGCTGGATGTCATCGCACGGGTGCGCATGGCCATGTCCGACCTGAAAAAGGCCCGGCCGGAGTGCGGCCCGCTGCTGCTGACCATCGACAACGTGGCAGACGCGGACTGGGAGAACAACTGGAAGAGGTTCTACAAGCCCATGGAGATCGGGGAGCGGCTGCTGGTGGTGCCCCAGTGGGAGGAGGCCCGGGACGACGGACGGGTGAAGCTGGTGCTGAACCCGGGGCTGACCTTCGGCACCGGCAGCCACGCCACCACCCGCCTGTGCTTACAGGCGCTGGACAAGTACATCCGGGGCGGCGAGAAGATCCTGGATCTGGGCTGCGGCAGCGGCATCCTGTCCATCGCCGCACTGGTGCTGGGCGCAAAGGAGGCCTTTGCCTGCGACATCGACGAGAAGTGCGTGGACGTGGCCTACGAAAATGCCGCCCTCAACGGCGTGGGCCGTGACCGCTACACCGTGCGGTGGGGCGACGTGCTGACGGACAAGGCGCTGCAGGCGGAGTTCGGCGGCGGCTACGACATGGTGGTGGCCAACATCGTGGCGGACGTCATCATGGGTCTTTCCGACAAGGTGCGGCCCTTCCTGAAGGAGGGCGGACTGTTCCTGTGCTCCGGCATCATCGACGACCGGGCGGAGGAGGTCTTTACCAAGCTGCGCGCCGACGGTTGGACCGTCATCGAGCAGCACGACTCCGAGGGCTGGTACAGCTTCCTGTGCCGGTGACAACAATGAAAAACCGCGTCAGGCTCACGCCTGACGCGGTTTTTTTATCGGTATTCCCGGGGTATGCCGCTGTCCACGAATTTGGGGCGCACCTCCACGCGCACCGTGTCGCCCACGGCGCAGGGCAGATCTGTCACGTCCGCCTCCAGCTGGGCGGCGGCTACCACGCCCCGCACCGGGCAGCTGTGTCCGTTGATCCGGACGGTGAGTCCGTCGGCATGCAGCAGCCGGCGGCCGGCGTGGAGCACACGGCGCAGCCGGTCCCGCAGACGCAGGGCGTTGGGCTCCTCCGTTACGCCGATACCGCTGGTGTAGCCCACCGGCAGCAGCGCCAGCCGCATCTCCCGCTTGGTGCGGTAGGCGCCGGTATAGCCCACCGACCAGCCGGCGGGCAGCATTTTCAGCTCCGCCACACGGGTCTCCAGCCAGCCGATCTTTTCCAGCCCCAGCGGGTCAGGCACGGACAGCCGGCCCAACAGCGCCGAGCCGAGGCGCACCGCGTCCAGATGCAGCTCCGGATACCGCAGGAACGCGGTGGAGGCGCAGACGTGGCGCAGGCCGGGGTCGATGCCGGCGGTGCGCAGGATGCGGACGCCCGCGGCGAAGCGGCGGTACTGCCGGGCGGTGCGCTTCCGGTCGGCGGCCTCGGCAAAGTGGGTGAATACGCCCTCCACCCGCAAGGCGGGCAGGAACCGCAGCAGGGCGGCGGCCTCTCGGACGTCGCCGGGCAGGAAGCCGCAGCGGCCCATACCGGTGTCCAGCTTGATATGGACGCGGGCGGTGACGCCCTGCTCCTCCGCCACGGCGGATACCGTCCGGGCGGCCTCAAGGGAGCCGACGGTGAGGATGACGTTCCGGGCCAGCAGGGCGGATACCTCCTCCGGCAGGGCGGTGGAGGCCAGCATCAGCACATCCGCCGTGATGCCCGCGTCCCGCAGGGCGGCGGCCTCCGTCACGGAGGACACGGCCAGCATGTCCACGCCCTGGGCCGTCAGCCAGCGGGCGTAGGGCACCAGTCCCAGCCCGTAGCCGCCGCCCTTGACCACCGCGATGATCCGGGCGGAGGTATAGTGCCGCAGCTTTTCCAGATTCCGGGCAAGCGCCCCGGTGTCGATCACCAGCTTGCACATGGCTGTGCCTCCTCTCTGTGTCGGTCTGTACGTCGATTATACCCGCTTTGCAGCGGGACGCAACGGGTGGGGCGGCGATTTAAGGGGTTCGGCGGAAACACTTAAGGAAATCGCAAGAAACGGGGCAAAAGCAGAGGCGCGGCTCTGAGAGCCGCGCCTCTTTCATTATGCGTTGTTGTCCGGCAGGTAACCGGGGGCCACCAGAATGATCTTGTTGCCCACGTCGTAGTGGCTGTCGGCCTCCACGCGGCTGGACAGCAGGTTGCCGTCGCCGTCGTAGATGTTCCGCCAGGTGCGGACGTGGTAGCCGGTGTGGCCGTACTGGTCGATGACCTCCTCGCCCGGCGCCACGTCAGGGGACTCCTGATACACCGTCTGGTAGTCATAGCTGGCCAGCACCGCGTTGGTCATGACCACATAGTGGTCATCCACCTTGGTGCCCATAATGGTGCAGGTCAGCTCGTTGGTGTCGTCGTTATAGGAGGTGACGATCTTGATGGGATAGTCCCGGCTGTTGCGGAAGGCGAAGTCCGGCCCGCCCCAGCTCACCGTGGCGTCGCAGCCGATGGGCATGTAGCCGGGGTTGAACATGTGGCAGTAGCGCAGGACGATGTCCAGATCGCTGAGCAGCACCGCGTAGTACAGCGTGGAGGACACCTGGCAGATGCCGCCGCCGATACCGGTGGTGGTACGCCCGGCCTCATAGACGCCGGCCTCCTGATAGCCGCGGGCCGCCGTGCGCTGCCCCACCGTGGAGTTGTACCAGAACTCCTCGCCGGGGTTGTAGATCTTGCCGTTGATGGCGGCGGAGGCCAGCTTGATGTTCTGGTGCCGGCCCCACGGCCCGGCGCACTTGGTGGTGAAGGTGCCCAGCACGTCCCGGAACATACATGCCTGCAGCTCCTCGGTGGACACGGTGGGGAACTCCACCTGGGCGTCCGCCAGGAACTCCGTGCCCGGGGCGGCGGCGTCCAGCTGCGCCTGCACCGCAGACACATCAAAGGCCACGCCCACACGGGACTCCGTAGGCTCGCCCGTGGTCTTGTCGCAAACGGCCTCCGCCTTCTCCCCCGCCAGCTGGTCGTGGAGCGTCTGCACGTCCACGGTCTGGGCCTTCTTCTCCTGATAGGTGCACGCCACCGGCGTCAGCGCGCCGCTTTGCAGCATGGCGGTCAGGTCGCCCTCCAGCTTCTGCGCGTCCAGCATGCGGCCATCGGCGGGCTTGGTGATATACAGCCCCTCGCCCTTTTCCAGACGGTAGCCGCCGTCCACCACCGTGCAGTTCAGGCTGGCGGCCAGATCGTCACAAGCGGTATCCAGCGCCGCGGCATCCACGGTGAGCTGCGGCACGGCGGAGGTCTGGGCAAACCAGCTGTGTATGTACGCCCAGCCGCCCCGCAGCCAGGCCAACGCGCCGCCGCCCCAGCTCTCGTACCGCTGGGAGGCCCCGGCGGCGATGGCGGCGGCCTGCGGCGTCACGGTGACGCCCAGCGTCTCCAGCGACACGTCGCCGATGGCCGCGCCGTCCTCCGTCAGGGAGACGGCGGTGTCCTGCAGGAGCTGCGGGCCTTTTTCCGTCCACAGCGCTTCAATTTGTTGGTCGGTGAGCCTGGACACGTCCAGCCCCAGCACGTCCGTGTGGGGAAGGGCGGTGCTGCCGTAGACAGTCTGCGTCACCACGCAGGCGGCCAGATAGGCCAGCACCAGCACGCCCAGCACGATGCCGATGATCAGCGCCGCCTTTTTGCCCCCGGGCATGGGGGTCTTTTCCGGGACGGCAGCGGCCGCGCCGTCCCCGCTTACAGTCACAGAGGACATGTTGTTCGTCTCTTCCACGGAATGTCCCCTCCTTTTTCCGGTCTTTACAGGGCACATACCCTGCGTCTGCCCATGATACCACAGACCGGCCGGAAATGGGTTACGATTCCGTAACAACAGCCGCGGAGCGGCGTTTGGGGATGTGGATGGTCAGGAGGATCTCCTCGTCCGTGTCCCGGCGGCCCACCTCCGCGCCTACCCCCGCCGACTGCATCAGCCGGACGCCCCGCTCCACACTGTTGAGAAACAGGCGCACGTCCTTGATGATGTAGGTGGGGCGGCGGTGAGGCGGCTGCGTCCGGTTCTCCGCCGTCAGCGCGTCCACATACTGCTCCGCCTGGGCCACGTTCAGCCCCCGCTGTCCCATGTGCCGCGCCGCCGCCAGCTGCTGCTCCGGGTCGGTGAGCCGCAGCAGTGTCCGGGCGTGGCGCTCCGTCAGGCCGTACTGCCGCAGGCAGTCGGTCACCGGCGGCGGCAGGCGCAGGAGCCGCAGCTTGTTGGCGATGGCGGGCTGGGACTTGCCCAGCTTGTCCGCCGCCTGCTGCTGGGACAGGCCGTAGCGCCGGATAAGCCGGGCGATGGCCGCCGCCTCCTCCATGTAGTCCAGATCACGGCGCTGGAGGTTTTCGATGAGGGCCAGCAGCGCCGCGTCCTCCTCCCCCACCTCCGCCACAAGGCAGGGCACCTCCCGCAGGCCGGCGATGCGGGCGGCACGGAGCCGGCGCTCCCCCGCCACCAGCTCGTAAAAGCCGCCCTTGTCCCGCACGGTCAGGGGCTGCAGGATGCCGTAGGCGCGGATGCTGTCCGCCAGCTCCCGCAGCGCCGTCTCGTCGAAGCTGCACCGGGGCTGCTGGGGGTTGGGACGCACCGCGTTGATGGGGATATAGCGAACACGGCTGGACAGGAATTCCCCCCTCTGGTTCTTCTTCATGGTTTCCCCCTCCTTTGGCCCCATTGTACGGCGCCGGCGCCGCGAAACAGGGCACAAAGTGTCGGGAAATCCAAAAAAGTAGTGTCGGACGCAAAAAAAGACGCCGTTTGGCGTCTTTCTTTACGGTTATTTGACAAATTTACTGCCGCTCGCGCTTCAGGCGGCGGATGTCCTCGCCGAAGAAGGGCAGGATCTCGTACTCCCCCTCCAGCCGGGAGCGCACCGCCTGTCCGTAGCGGCTGCCGATGTCCTCCGGGGCCAGATTGGTGCTGATGATGGTGGCGCGCTTCTCCATCAGGCGGCCGTTGATGATCTGGTACAGGGCGCTCTGGACGAAGGCGGTGGTCATCTCCGTGCCCAGATCGTCCAGGATCAGCAGGTCACACTTCATGCAGCGGTCCGCGTCCTCGCTGCCGCCGTCGTCCCGGCGGAACTTGGCGTCCTCGAACCGGCTGAACACGCTGGCGGCGGTGTCGTACACCACGGAAAAGCCGTTCTCGCTGACTACCCGGGCGATGCAGGCGGAGAGGAACGTCTTGCCCAGTCCCGTGCCGCCGGACAGCAGCAGATTGCCGCCGCCCCGGGCAAACTGATAGGCGTAGTCCCGGCAGACATCGAAGTTGCGCTCCATATTCTCCCGGGGCGACACGCCGAAGTCCGGCTGCACCGCGCTGTCGTACCAGTCGAAGCTGAACGTTTCGAAGCTGTCCTCCCCCAGCGGCAGCAGGCGGGACAGCTCCGCCAGCTGCTCCCGGGCGTAGTAGGCCCGCAGGCACCGGCACACGCCGCCCTGCACATAGCCGGTGTCGCCGCACTGGGCGCAGGCGGGCTTCTCCTCCAGCCAGTCCGCCGGATAGCCCAGCGACGCCAGGAGCTGCGCCCGCTCCCGCTGGAGCTGGAGGTTCTCGTCCCGCAGCACCCGGATGGCGGGCAGCGGGTCGGTGCCCCGGGCCAGCGCGGAGGAGATGATGCGGCTCATGGTGCCCCGCAGCTCCGTGTCGATCTCCGCCAGCCGGGGCGCCCGGGCAAAGGCCGTGCGCCGCCGCTGCTCCAGCTGGGAGGCGCGGCGCTGCTTGTCCTCGTCAAAGCGGGCCAGCGCCCGCTGCATGATCCTGCCGTCGTATGCCATATCGTCACCTCTTGATATACCGGCGCATCCACGCATTCTGCTGGCCGCCGGACTGGCCGCCGTCGGCGGGCGGCGTCCGGGCGGGCTTGCGCTCCTCGCCCCGCTGCACCTGCTGGGGGGTGTGCCACCCGCTGTCGTGCCAGCGGCGCAGGATGCCGTTGAGATAGCGCCAGTTCATGTCCTTCTTGTAAAACACCGTCCGCTCGTAGGCCATGGCCACCGTCTCCGGCGGGAAGCCCATGTCCATCCAGTCCGCGATGTAGCGGCTCTCCGCCTCCACCGGGGGACGGTCGGGCAGGTGCAGCGCCTGCATGTACGCCCCCATCTTCTGGCGGCGGCGGCTCCACGTCCGCAGGTAGGCGGCGGCGCTGACCTGATCGAAAAGCCCCAGCTGCGCCCAGTGGTAACCCTCCTTCTCCACCTGCCGCATGGTGGGGCGGCGTCCCTCGCCCCACTGGGCCTTGGCGCGCTCCACACAGTGGCACAGCAGCAGATAGATCACGTCCGCCGGCAGGCCCAGATCGTCGTACAGTCCCGCCAGAATTTGCAGGTCGGCGGTGCGCAGCTTCTTGCCCAGCTGCTGCTCCGCCTGCGGGATCAGCAGGCGGAAGCCCTCGTTGTCCGTCAGCAGGGCGGTGATGTCCTCCGTGGAGTAGACGGGCCGCTCCGCCGCCGGCTCGGGACGGGGCTGCTGGGGACGGGGCAGCAGCCCCAGCTCCTGCAAAACGCCCTCCGCCGCGTCTATGCGCAGGCGGCTCATGGTGGGCAGCGCCCGCTCCAGCTCCTCCGGCGTGACGCCCCGGCCAAACCGCTGGAGCGCCAGATACAGCAACGCCGCGTCGCCCTCGCCCCGCTTGAGCAGGCTCTCCACCGCCGAGGCGGGCAGGGTCATATTCTCTTGTCCGCCCCGGAGGATATAGCCGCTCATGGACAGGGCCTCCTTTTTTGTCAGTGCCCCTATTTTACATGAAAAGTGGAGCGGCGTAAAGCGGGCGCGGTCACATTTTTACAAATTTCCGCTTTTCGCCAAAATACACTTTCCACGCCGGGAAATTGTGCTATAATGGATGCTGTATAAGCATCTCTACCAGTAGAATTTTTACGGATATACAGAGGAGGTTGACCTATGGCGAATCGGGTAACGATGACCATCTGCGGCACGGAGTATACGCTGGTGGCGGAGGAGGACGCGGCCTACATGGAGAAGGTAGGCGCCATGGTGGACGGTGAGATGCGTCAGCTGATGGACGGCGCCCACATGAGCCGCGACAACGCTGCCGTGCTGGCCGCCGTGAATCTGGCGGACGAGCTGTGCAAGGCCCAGGAGAATGCCGATAACCTGCGCCGCCAGCTGAAGACCTATCTGGACGAGGCCAGCCGCGCCAAGAGCGAGGCCGCCGAGCTGCGCCGCAAGCTGCAGAATCAGCAGGGCCGCAAGGGATGATGGAGCTTCTCTCCCCCGCCGGCGGCTTTGACTCCCTGATCGCCGCCGTCCAGACCGGCGCGGACGCGGTATACATGGGCTTTGGTGCGTTCAATGCGCGGCGCAGCGCCAAGAATTTCACCGACGAGGAATTTGCGTCGGCGGTTTCTTATTGCCATTTGCGGGGTGTACGGGTCTTTTTGACGCTGAACACCCTGCTGACCGACCGGGAGCTGGTACAGGCCGAGGACGCCCTGAAAAAAGCCTGCGCCATGGGCGTGGACGCCATACTGGTGCAGGACTGGGGGCTTCTGACGCTGGCGCGGGAGATCGTGCCGGACGTGCCGCTCCACGCCAGCACTCAGATGAGCCTGTTCACCCAGGGCGGCGCCAACGAGGCCGCCGCCCTGGGCATGGAACGGGTGGTGCTGGCCCGGGAGCTGAACCGGGACGAGGTGCGGGAGATCTGCACTGGCTGTCCCGCCGAGATCGAGATCTTCATCCACGGCGCGCTTTGTATGTGCTACTCCGGACAGTGCGAGATGAGCGCCGTGGTGGGTGAGCGCAGCGGCAACCGGGGCGCCTGCGCCCAGCCCTGCCGCCTGCCCTACGGGGTCGACGGCCCCTGCCGGGGCGGGCATCCCCTGAGCCTGAAGGACGCCAATCTCTCCGCGTATCTCGGGGAGATGGCGGAGATGGGCGTGGCCTGCCTCAAGCTGGAGGGCCGCATGAAGCGCCCGGAATATGTGGCGGTCATCACCGGCATCTACCGGCGGCTGCTCGATGAAAAGCGCCGCCCCACGGCGGAGGAAGCCCGTCAGCTGGAGCAGGCGTTCTCCCGCAGCGGGTTTACCGACGGGTACTGGCTGGGCAAGAAGGGCACCCAGATGTTCGGCACCCGTCCGGAGAACGCGCCGGAGCCCAAGGAGCTGTTCGCCGAGGCGCGGGCGCAGTATGAAAACGGGCGGGAAAACCGGAGGATACCGGTGTCTCTGGCCATCCGGGTGCAGGCGGGCAAGCCGGTGTCGCTGGCAGTGGCCTGCCAGAGCAACAACGGTCTGATGAACGTATGGGCGCAGGGCCCGGTGCCGGAGACGGCCCGCAGCCGCGCCCTGACCGCCGAGGAGCTGCGGGAGCGGCTGAGCAAGACCGGCGGCACCGTGTTCACGGTGGAGCAGTTCCGCGCGGAGCTGGACGACGGTCTGATGCTGCCGGCCAGCGTCATCAACGGCCTGCGGCGGGACGCGCTGGAGGGGCTGAAGCAGCGGCTGGAGCAGGACTGGTTCCTGCGGCGGATGAGCCCCTGGCAGAAGGAGGAACTGCGGCAGGGCCGCGACCCCCACGTCCGGCGTGTGCTGGAGGCGGCGGCGCTGCCCGATGCCCCGGAGCCGCCCAAGACGATGCGCTTTACCTGCTCCGTATTGAAGGCCCAGCAGGTGACGGCGGCGCTGCTGGCGGAAAAGCCCGCCATCGTGTACGTCCCCATTGAGGAGCTGGAGCGGCTGGACGCCGGGCTGGACTGGGGCGAAACGGAGCTGTGCGCCGTGCTGCCCCGCATTTTCCGGACGGCGGACGAGCCGGTGCTGCGGCAGCTTCTGGAGCGGCATCCGGAGGCAACGGCGGTGGCTGTCGGCAATCTGGGTCACCTGCCCGTCGTGCGGGGCCTGGGGCGGACGCTGCGGGGCGACTTCGGACTGAATATTTTCAACTCCCGCGCCCTCCTGTTCTGGCGGGAGCAGGGACTGTCCAGCGCCACGGCGTCCTTTGAGCTGCGGTGGCAGCAGATCCGCGATCTGAAGAAGTACCTGCCCTGCGAGGCCATCGTCTACGGGCGGCTGCCGCTGATGGTGACGGAGAACTGTGTCACCAGGTGTAATGTGGGCTGTACCCACGGGGCAGGCAGCGTCCTCACCGACCGTACCGGCGCACAATTCCCCGTGACCTGCGGCTACGGCTGCCGGTGCGAGATCCAGAATAGCAGGACGCTGTTTCTGGCCGACAAGCCGGAGATACACCGCTGCGGTCTGACCTACGGGCGGCTGCGGTTCACCACGGAGACGCCGGAGCAGTGCGCCGCCGTGCTGCGGCGGTACAAGGACGGCGGCGATTGGACGCCGGACGACATGACACGCGGGTTGTTTTACCGGGGCGTCGAGTAAACGAGGCGTATAATTCTTGTAGTATATTACAAATAGTTTTCATATTTTCAGAAAAAGGTGTTCTTATGGAGTTAAAGATCAAAGCCCTGTCCCCCAAAATCGGAACGGATATCCCCCTGCCCTGCTTTGCCACGGTGGGGGCGGCGTGCATGGATCTGTGCGCCTGCATTGACCAGCCGGTGACGCTGGCCTCCGGTGAGCGGCGGCTCATCCCCACCGGTCTCGCCATCGCCCTGCCGTCGGCGGACTATGTGGCGCTGGTGTTTGCCCGCAGCGGGCTGGGCATCAAGCAGGGCGTGTGTCTCGCCAACGGCGTGGGCGTCATCGACAGCGACTACCGCGGCGAGATCGGCGTGGGGCTGGTGAATCTGGGCAACAGCCCCTACACCGTCCGGCCCGGCGACCGCATCGCCCAGCTGATGGTGACGCCGGTGGTGCGACCCACGGTGGTGCCGGTCAGCGAGCTGGACGAGACTGACCGGGGCGCAGGCGGCTTCGGCTCCACGGGGCGGTGAGCGGTATGGCAAGGATCGTACTGGCCTCCGGCTCCCCCCGGAGGCAGGAGCTTTTGCAGCGCATCGGCATCCGCGATTTTACCGTCCGGGTGCCCCAGGTGGAGGAGTGGTATCCCGACGGCCTGACGCCGGAGGAGATCGTGTGCTACATCTCCCGGGAGAAATCGCAGGCAGTCCCCTCCGACGAGGAGGAGATCGTCATCACCGCCGACACCATGGTATTTCTGGACGACAAAAAGCTGGGCAAGCCCGCCGACCAGGCGGAGGCGCTGGCCATGCTGACGGCCTTGCAGGGGCGGCACCACACTGTCTGCACCGGCGTGACGGTGCGGCAGGGCGCGCACGTTCTGACCCGGGCGCAGGCCACGGACGTCTATTTCCGCCCCGCGTCGGAGGCGGAGCTGCGGGCCTACATCGCCGGGGGCGAGCCCATGGACAAGGCGGGGGCCTACGGCGTACAGGGGCAGGGCGCGCTGCTGGTGGAACGCATCGACGGCGACTTTTTCAATGTGATGGGTCTGCCGGTGCTGCTGCTCAGCCGGATGCTGGCGGAGTTCGGCGTCACGCTGCTGGGCTGAGAGGAAACAACGGATGAAACGATTTTTTACGAAAACCGGTATCTGGCTGCTGGCCGGCGCTGCCGTCATCGCCGTGGTGCTGTGCATCATCTCGGCTCTCGGCTCCGGCACCAGCCTGCTGCACAACGCGCTGGGCGTCATCGCGTCGCCCTTCCGCTCGGCAGGCTCGGCGGTGGTGGAGTGGGTCGGCGGCATCGGCGACCACTTCGCCAGCATCGAGGAGCTGCAGGCGGAGAACGAGGCGCTGCGGCAGGAAAATGCCCAGCTGCGGCAGGAGCTGCGCACGGCGCAGCCCGCCGCCGAGGAGAACCAGCGGCTCCGGGAGCTGCTGGACCTGCGTGCCCAGCGGTCCGATCTGGTGTTTGAGGCGGCCCGCATCACCCAGCGGGACGTGTCCAACTGGTCCAGCACACTGGTGCTGAACCGGGGCAGCCGCCACGGCGTGGCGGAGAACGACTGCGCCGTGGACTGCTACGGCAATCTGGTGGGCGTGGTGACGGAGGTGGGCCTGAACTGGTGCCGCCTCACCACCATACTGGACACCGGCTCCCAGCTGGGCGCCATGGTGTTCCGCACGGAGGAGACGGCCATCGCCGCCGGCGACCTGTCCCTGATGACGGAGGGCAGACTGAAGCTCAGCTATCTGCCGGATTCCTCTACCCTGATCAAGGGCGATCTGGTGGTGACGTCCGGTCTGGGGGGCTACTACCCCTCCGGGCTGCCCATCGGCTCCGTGGAGGAGGTGCGCACCGACGACGGCGGTCTGGCCCGCTACGCGGTGCTGACGCCCCGGTGCGACCCGGACGCCCTGACCGACCTGTATATCATTACGGATTTCGACGTGGTGGAGTGACCGCGGGAAAGGAACTGCTATGACACGACGCACCATGGTGCGAAAGTGGATATTGTACTGTCTGTGCGCGCTGGCGCTGCTGGCGGTGCAGGACATGGTGCTGGTGCATGTGCGCATCGGCGGCGTACACCCGTTCCTGCTGCCGGCGCTGGCGCTGATCCCGGTGACGCTGGAGCGCAGCGGCCAATCGCTGCTGTACGCCCTGTTTTTCGGGCTGGCCTGCGACCTGCTGATGCCCACGGGGGTGTTCGTGTGCTTCTACTGCCTGGTGTTCTTCGGCGGCGCCCTTCTGGCGCGGCTGCTGTCCGGGCAGGTCATCGTGGCGGGACTGTTCTGCTCACTGGCCGTGTCCGCCGTGGGGCTGCTGCTGTGCGGCTTTCTGCGGATCCTGCTGCTGACGTACCAGCAGGGCATCTCCACCGGCCCGGCGCTGACGCTGCTGGGCAAGGAGCTGCTGCTGTCACTGGCGGTGACGCCGCTGGTGCATTTCCCCTTCTCTCGGGTCTGTCACCTGACCCGGGGCGAGTGACGAGGAGGCATTTCCCATGATGAAGAACCCCCATCCCGCCAAACGGCGGGTCATGATCCTGCTGGGCGTCTTTGCTGCCTTCCTGCTGCTGTTCGGCGCGGTGCTGTACGACGCCCAGATCCTCCACGGCAGCGAGAACCGGGCGCGCTCCATCTCCAGCAACGCCACCAGCGAGGTGGTGCCCGCCTCCCGGGGCATCATCACCGACCGGAACGGCAAGGTGCTGGTGTCCAACCGGCTGGCCTATACGCTGGTATTCGACCGCAGCGGCTTTACCGATGACGCGGCGCTGAACGACGCCATCCTGCGGCTGATCCGCCTGTGTCAGGAGACGGGCACCGGCTGGAACGACACGCTGCCCATCAGGCAGACCGGCAGCTTCGTCCGGTACACCAACGACCGGTCGGAGAGCTTCAGCAAGTATCTGGAGGACAACAAGCTGACCGTTACCGCCGCCGGGCGGCAGCTCATCGCAGAGCTGCGGGAGCTGTATCACGTCGATGAGAGCCTGTCGGAAAAGGACGCGCGGCTGGTGGTGGGCGTGCGGTACGAGCTGCACAGCCGCGACAGCTATACCTTTGCCGAGGACGTATCCTCGGAGGTGCTAAGCCTTATCACCGACGGACGCTATGAGGGCGTCAGCATCCACACCGCCTCCGCCCGGGTGTACAACACCACGCTGGCGGCCCACATTCTGGGCACCATCGGCCCTATCTGGCAGGAGGAGTGGAGCAGCAACGAAAAGACCGGCTATGTGGGCTACGCGGACAAGGGCTATTCCATGAACGACCTTGTGGGCAAGGACGGCGTGGAGAAGGCCTTTGAGGAGTATCTGCGGGGCACGGACGGACGGCGGCTCATCACCACCGATGAGGACGGCAAGCTCACCGGCGAGCTGTACACCCGGGAGCCGCAGCCCGGCGGCACCGTGGCGCTGACGCTGGACATCGACCTGCAGGCCGATGTGGAGCGGGCGCTGGCGGAGACCATCACCGGCATGATCGACGAGGACAGCAACGAGCGCGGCGGCGCTGCCGCCGTGGTCAGCGTGGGCAGCGGCGAGGTGCTGGCCCTGGCCAGCTACCCCACCTATGACCTGTCCACCTTCAACGAGGATTACGAGGAGCTGGTGGCCGATGAGCGGCTGCCCATGTTCAACCGGGCTACCCAGGGCATCTACGCCCCTGGCTCCACGTTCAAGATGTGCACCGCCGTGGCGGCGCTGGAGAGCGGCATCATCACCCCCTCCTCCATCATCCAGGACCGGGGCATCTACACCTATTACCGGGATCCCCAGCCCATGTGCTGGGTCTACCGCCAGGGCGGCTCTACCCACGGGCGCATCAACGTGACCCAGGCCATCACCGAATCCTGCAACTACTTTTTCTATGAGGTGGGACGGCTCACCGGCATCCGCACGCTGGACAGCTACGCCTCCCAGTTCGGTCTGGGGCAGTCCACCGGCATCGAGATCGGCGATTCCAGCGGCGTGCTGGCCTCTCCGGAATGGGCGGACAGCCACAACCAGGAGTGGACGGACGGCCAGACCATCACCGCCGCCATCGGACAGTCCTACAACCTGTTCACCCCGCTGCAGCTGGCCAACTACATCGCCACGCTGGTGGGCGGCGGTGAGCATTATCAGGCCCATCTGCTGAAGAACGTCAAGGAGTACGACAACTCCCGGCTGCTGTACGTCTACGACGACGAGCCGCTGAACACCGTTGAAATGTCCGATTCCACGACAGAGGCCGTGACGAAGGGCATGCACGAGCTGACGGTCTCCGGCGGCGTGGCCTTTACCTTCCGGGACTGCGTGGTTTCCGCCGGCGCCAAGACCGGCTCGGCCCAGGTGGGCACCGACATCGCCAACGGCGTGTTCGTGGCCTACGCCCCCTACGAGGACCCGGAGATCGCCGTGGCCATCGTCATCGAAAAGGGCGGCAGCGGCGCGGCGCTGGCTACCACCGCCGTGGAGATCATCAACTCCTGGTTCAGCCATGCCCAGGACGACAGCGCCGCCATGGGTGAGAATACCCTGTTGAAGTGAGAGGTCTTTCTATGCTCCCTGTTTTTGATCCGCAGGACGCATCCTGCAAATCCCCCTTCGGCGCGGCGCAATGCGGCGCGGAGGTGACATTCACCCTGCGGGACGAGACGTACTACGCCTGCGAGCTGCTGGTGCACCGGGAGTTCGCCGGGGCGGATGAGGCCATCCCGCTGCCGCCGGCGGAGGGCGGCTTTTCCGGCGTCTACACCGCGCCGGCGGAGCCGGAGCTGTGCTGGTACGCCTTCCGGTTCACCCGCGGCGACGGCAGCACCGTCTGTCTGGGCAAAAACGGCTGGTGCGGGCAGGATGCTCTGGCCCGCTGGCAGCTGACGGTGTACGAGGATACCCCCACCCCCGCCTGGTTCGGCGAGGGCGTGACATACCAGATTTTTCCAGACCGTTTCCGCCGTACCTCCGTGCCGGACGTTGCCGGCATGGTGGGGCGGCGCTGGGTACACGACGACTGGGACGACCAGCCGGTGTTCCTGCCCGACGAGAACGGCCAGATCACCAACCGGGACTTCTTCGGTGGCTCGCTGGCGGGCATCACGGAGAAGCTGGACTATCTCAAGAGCCTGTCCGTCAGCACCATCTATCTGAACCCTATTTTCGAGGCCGACAGCAACCACCGCTACAACACGGCGGACTATCTGGCCATTGACCCCATGCTGGGTACGAAGGAGGACTTCCGCACCCTATGCCGCGAGGCGCACGACCGGGGCATCCGCATCATTCTGGACGGCGTATTCAACCATACCGGCTCCAACAGCCGGTATTTCAACGCCGACGGCTTTTACCCGGAGCCGGGGGCGGCGCAGAGCAAGGACTCCCCCTACTTCCCGTGGTACAGCTTTCACCCGTGGCCCACGGAGTACGACGCGTGGTGGGGCATCCACACCCTGCCGGCGGTGAACGAGGACGCACCGGACTACCGGCGGTTTATTATCTCCGACGAGGACTCGGTGGTGCGGCGGTGGCTGCGGCTGGGGGCTGACGGCTGGCGGCTGGATGTGGCCGACGAGCTGCCGGACGACTTTATCGCCGCCATCCGCACCGCCATCGTGCAGGAGAAGGCCGACGCCTATCTGCTGGGCGAGGTGTGGGAGGACGGCAGCAACAAGATCGCCTACTCCCGGCGGCGCAGATACCTGCTGGGCCGGGAGACCCACGGCCTGATGAACTACCCCTTCCGGACGGCGCTGCTGGCCTGGCTGGGCGGCGGGGATGCCGCCGTTTTCCGCGACGCGATGGAGTCCATCCGGGAGAACTACCCTCCCGCCGCGTTTTACGGTGCCATGAACTTTCTGGGCACCCACGACACCGCCCGTATCCTGACGCTGCTGGGCGCGGACGAGACGCCGGCGGACAAGTCTGCGAGGGCAGCCTACCGCCTCCCCCCCGCCCAGCTGGTCCGGGGCCGGAAGAAGCTGCGGCTGGCGGGAATGCTGCTGTACAGCTTCCCCGGCTCCCCCACCCTGTACTACGGCGACGAGGCCGGGATGCAGGGCTTTGAGGACCCCCTGAACCGGGGCACCTACCCTTGGGGCCGGGAGGATGAGCTGCTGCTGGCCTTTTTCCAACGGCTGGGGCAGCTGCGGGCGGAGCGCTCCTCTCTGCGGCGGGGCGGCATCCGGTATCTGTACGCCCAGGGTGGCGGGCTGGTGATAGAGCGCCGCTGCGGCGGCGAACGCACGGTGACGGCACTGAACGCCGGCGGACAGGTGCTGACGCTGACGCTGGACTGGGACGGCCCGCTGTGCCGCGACGGCGTTACCGGGCAGCAGTTTCTGGTGCAGCACGGGTGCCTGCGCCTGACGCTGCCGCCGCTGGACGGTGTGGTGCTGGTGTGATATGCTTTCCCTGCGGGATGTTTCACATGAAACATCCCGCGTTTTTCTTTGCCGCCCATTGTTTCACATGAAACATCACCGGCAATTTTGCAAATTTTCTATTGAAACTACCCACTGATGTGCTATACTATATAAAATGTAGAATCAGACAGAAAGAGGAGTTTGCCGTGTCAAAGATCATTGCCATCGTCAATCAGAAGGGCGGCGTGGGAAAGACCACCACCTGCGTCAATCTGGCCGCCGCCGTCAAGGCCAGGGGCAAGCGGGTGCTGCTGTGCGATTTTGACCCGCAGGCCAACGCCACCAGCGGCATGGGCGTGGACAAATCCGTGTCCAACGGCGTGTATGACGTGCTTATCAACGGCACGGAGACGGCAAAGGCCATCGTCTCCACTCCCTACGGCGACGTGCTGCCCAGCAGCAAGGCGCTGGCCGGCGCGGGCGTGGAGATGATCGAGATGGAGAACCGGCAGTTCCTGCTGAAGGCCGCGCTGCGGCAGGTGGCGGAGCAGTACGACTACATCTTCATTGACTGTCCCCCGTCGCTGGAGCTGCTGACGCTGAACGCGCTGTGCGCCGCCAACACCCTGCTGGTGCCGGTGCAGGGCGAATACTACGCGCTGGAGGGTCTCAGTGACCTGATGAACACGGTGCGCATCGTGCGGCGGAGCATGAACCCGTCGCTGGACATCGAGGGCGTGCTGCTGACCATGTTCGACGGGCGCACCAACCTGTCCATCCAGGTGGCGCAGGAGATCAAGCGGTTTTTCGGCGCCAAGGTGTACAGCACCGTGATCCCCCGGAACGTCCGGCTCAGCGAGGCACCCAGCCACGGGCGGCCCATCACCGCCTACGACAGGAATTGTCGGGGCGCGGACGCCTATGTGGCGCTGGCCGACGAATTTTTGAAGAGAAACGCCTGAAAGGAGACGCACTATGGCAGGTATATCCAAGGGTTTGGGCAAGGGCCTCGGCGCTCTTATGGGCGACGACATGATGGACCTCCACGACGAGAAGAACAGCCTTATGCTGCCCATCAGTCAGGTGGAGTCCTGCGCCGCGCAGCCCCGGAAGCTGTTTGACCCCGACGCGCTGGCCGATCTGGCCGATTCCATCCGGCAGCACGGCATTATCCAGCCGCTGACGGTGCGGAAGCTGCAGTCCGGGTACTATCAGATCATCGCCGGTGAGCGGCGGTGGCGGGCCGCCCGCATGGCCGGGCTGACCCAGGTGCCCGCCGTGGTCATCGAGGCGGACGACCGCAAGGCCATGGAGCTGGCTATGATCGAGAACCTCCAGCGGGAGGATCTGAACCCCATCGAGGAGGCCGAGGGCTACAAGGTCCTGATGGAGCAGTACGGCATGACCCAGGAGGAGACGGCCAAGCGGGTGGGCAAGTCCCGCCCCGCCGTGGCCAACGCCGTGCGGCTGCTGAACCTGTGCGAGCCGGTGCGGGCCATGGTGGAGGACGGACGCCTGTCCGGAGGCCACGCCCGGGCGCTGCTCCCCCTCCCCGCCAAGCAGCAGGAAACGGCGGCGGCCGCCGTGCTGAAAAGCGATCTGTCCGTGCGGCAGACGGAGCTGCTGGTAAAGAAGCTGCTGGCAGAGACACCGGAGAAGCCCGCGAAGGATCCGCTGACCGTCAACTACGCCGAGGAGGCCGCCAAGGAGCTGGGCGAACGTCTGGGCCGGGGCTGCCGCATCGTCACTGGCCGCAAGAAGGGCCGTATCGAGCTGGAGTACTACGGCACCGACGATCTCAACGATCTGCTGGACGCCCTCCACGCCATCAAGAAGAAATAACATTGTTTCATGTGAAACATTCGGAAGAGCGAGGTAAAAAAGATGCTTGATATCAAATTTGTCCGGGAAAATCCGGAGGCTGTCAAGGAGAATATCCGCAAGAAGTTCCAGAACGCCAAGCTGCCGCTGGTGGACGAGGCCATCGCGCTGGACGCCGAGCGCCGCCAGGCCATTGCCGACGGCGAGGCCCTGAAGGCCGAGCGCAACAAGCTGTCCAAGGCCAACGGCCCCCTGTTCGGTCAGTTGAAGAAGTGCACCGACGAGGCCCAGAAGGCTGCCCTGCAGGCTCAGATCGACGCCAACAACGCCGCCGTCAAGGCCGACGCCGAGCGCATGGCCCAGCTGGAGGCCAAAAAGGAGCAGGCCGAGGCCGCGCTGAACCGGATCATGCTGGTGATCCCCCAGATGATCGATCCCTCCGTGCCTATCGGGCCGGACGACAGCTGCAACGTGGAGGTGCAGCGCTTCGGCGAGTCGAAGACACCGGACTTTGAGGTGCCCTACCACACCGACATCATGGAGCGCTTCGACGGCATCGACATGGACGCCGCGGGCCGCGTGTCCGGCAGCGGATTCTACTACCTGCTGGGCGACATTGCCCGGCTCCACGAGGCGGTGCTGGCCTACGCCCGGGATTTCATGATCAACAAGGGCTTTACCTACTGCATCCCGCCGTTTATGATCCACGGCAACGTGGTGGAGGGCGTCATGAGCCAGACGGACATGGACGCCATGATGTACAAGATCGAGGGCGAGGACCTCTACCTCATCGGCACCAGCGAGCACTCCATGATCGGCAAGTTCATCGACCAGATCATCCCGGAGGACAAGCTGCCCCAGACCCTGACGTCCTACTCCCCCTGCTTCCGCAAAGAGAAGGGCGCCCACGGCATCGAGGAGCGCGGCGTCTACCGCATCCACCAATTCGAGAAGCAGGAGATGATCGTGGTCTGCAAGCCGGAGGATTCCAAAAAATGGTATGAGCAGATGTGGCAGTACAGCGTGGAGCTGTTCCGCTCACTGGACATCCCCGTGCGGCAGCTGGAGTGCTGCTCCGGCGATCTGGCCGACCTGAAGTGCAAGTCCTGCGACATCGAGGCGTGGTCCCCCCGGCAGCAGAAGTATTTCGAGGTCTGCTCCTGCTCCAATCTGGGCGACGCCCAGGCCCGGCGGCTGAAGATCCGCTACAAGGACGCCGACGGCAAAATGCAGCTGTGCCACACGCTGAACAACACCGTGGTGGCGCCGCCCCGGATGCTCATCGCCTTCCTGGAGAACAATCTGCAGGCGGACGGCTCCGTGCTGGTGCCGGAGGCTCTGCGGTCCTACATGGGCGGCAAGGAGCGGCTGGTACCCCTGCACTGAGCGGAAAATCAATAGCGATTTGTATTATTCGCTCCCGTTTATACGATTCGTATAGGAGAATTTGATCCATGAAGAAGTTTTTCAACGAATTCAAGACCTTCGCCATGCGCGGCAACGTGATGGACATGGCCATCGGCGTCGTCATCGGCGCCGCCTTCGGCAAGATCACCACCTCCATCGTCAACGACATCATCATGCCCCTGATCGGGCTGATCACCGGCGGCATCGACCTGACTCAGTGGAACATCCTGCTCAATAGTGCCGCCGTGGAGGCGGGGGCCGATCCCGTCACGCTGGGCATCGGCAATCTGCTGGCCGTGATCCTGAACTTCATCATCGTGGCCTTTGCCATGTTCCTGCTGGTCAAGGCCATGAATAAGCTGGCCTCCCTGAAGAAGAAGGAGGAGGAGGAAGAAGAGCCCGCCCCCGAGGAGGATCCCAAGCCCACCAGCGAGGAGCTGCTCACCGAGATCCGCGACCTGCTGAAAGAGCAGCAGAAATGAGAGACACGCTGACACGCGGGCTGGCACAGCTGGGTCTGTCCGCAGACGCCGTGCCGCAGCTGGAGGCCTACGCCGCGCTGCTGCTGGAGAAAAACAGGGTCATGAACCTGACGGCCATCACGGAGCCGCAGGAGGTGGCCACGCTGCACCTGCTGGACTGCGCCGCCCTGCTGAGCATGGCGGACCTGCGGGGCAAGCGGGTCATCGATGTGGGCACCGGCGCCGGATTCCCCGGCATGGTGCTGCGCATTCTGGAGCCGGACTTCGACCTGACGCTGCTGGACAGTCTGGGCAAGCGGGTGGACTTCCTGCGGGAGGTGTGCACCGCCCTGTCGCTGCAGCGGGTGGACTGTGTCCACGCCCGGGCGGAGGAGTTCGCCGCCGGACACCGCCAGCAGTACGACGTCGCGGCCTCCCGGGCCGTGGCCAACCTGAACCTGCTGTGCGAGCTGACGCTGCCGCTGGTAAAGGTGGGCGGACAGTTCCTGGCCATGAAGTCCGTGTCCTCCGACCAGGAGATCGACGGCGCGCGGGGCGCCATCGGACAGCTGGGCGGCCGCATCGCCGACATCCGGGACTACACCGTGCCGGAGACCCAGGTATGTCACCGGCTGGTTGTCATCGAAAAGGTCAAGGACACTCCCGCCATCTATCCCCGCAGCTTCGCACGCATGAAAAAAGCGCCGCTGAAATAGCGGCATCACCCGGAAAGGAGGGTCACATGGGAAAGATCATCGCCGTCGTCTCCGGCAAGGGCGGCACCGGCAAGACATCGTTCACCGCCAACACCGGTCTGGCGCTGGCCTCCCTGGGCCAGCACGTCCTGTGCATGGACTGCGACATCACTCTGCGGAATCTGGATCTGGCGCTGGGACTCAGCGACCGGGCGCTGATGGATTTCTCCGACGTGCTGGCGGCGCGCTGCACGCTGGAGCAGGCCGTGGTGACCCATGAGCAGTACCCCTCACTGGACCTGCTGACCGCACCCATGGCCGACAAGCCGCTGGCGCTGACGGTGCGGCAGCTGGCGGCGCTGGCCCGCGAGATACGGGAAACATACGACTGGTGCCTGATGGACGCCCCCGCCGGACTTGGGCAGGGCTTCAAGATGGCCGCCTGCATGGCCGATCAGGTCATCGTCGTCACCACCACCGACATCTCCGCCATGCGGGACGCACAGCGCACCGCCATGGAGCTGTCCTCCTTCCCTGCCAACGCCGTGCATCTGGTGGTGGGCCGCGTCTCCCGCAAGACCCTGCGGGCGCTGCATACCACCATCGACGATGCCATCGACACCGCCGGGCTGCCCCTGCTGGGCGTCATCCCGGAGGACGAGGACGTCCCCTACTGCCTGAACCGGGGGCTGGTGCTGCGGGACCGCAACTACTACGCCGCCCGGGCCTACGAAAACATCGCCAAACGCATCATGGGGCGCAAAGTGCCCCTGATGAAGATATAACGGAGAAAGGAGCGCCCCTTATGAATATTGCTTTGATGGCGCACGACAACAAGAAAGAGCTGATGGTGCAGTTCTGCACCGCCTACTGCGGCATTCTGGCCAAGCACACCCTGTGCGCCACGGCCCGTACCGGCCAGCAGATCGCCGAGGCCACCGGTCTGACCATCCACCGGTTCCTCTCCTTTGCCCACGGCGGCGGACAGCAGATCGCGGCCCGCATCGCTTACAACGAGATCGACATGGTGCTGTGCTTCGGCGACCCCAACCAGAAGACCGCCGATGAGGACGTGACCTACATCTCCCGGCTGTGCGACCAGAACAACATCCCCTTTGCCAGCAATCTGGCCACCGCTGAGATGCTGGTGCTGGGCCTGGACCAGGGCTATCTGGACTGGCGCGACATCGTGAACCCCAAGAGCAAGCCCTTCACCGCGTAAAGCGCCTTGACAACAGGCGGAAAATCGCATAGAATAGAGGATGACCGCGTTGAATCTGCAGGAGTAACCCGCACAACGCCGCCAGCAGAGAGGTGCGCCGCCGGCTGAAAGCGCACCGCGGCAGAACGGGCCAAGACAGCAGACGAGCGGGGATGGAAACATCCACGGCGCGCTCCCCGTAACAGGAGCAGAAAGGGCCGCATGGCGGCTGAAATTGGGTGGCACCACGAAGTGTTTCAACGCTCTCGTCCCAACGCAGGGGACGGGAGCGTTTTTTCATCGCTTCCCGCTCCGTGGTGCCGAAAAGGAGAACCTATGCAGAAAGTGATCGACTTCATCAACACCCACACCTACGACATCTTCATCCCCCTGACGGCGCTGGCGCTGCTGCGGCTGGCCATGTGCTGGGCGCAGCTGAAACAGACCGCCGCCATCCGGAAGAAGAAGGGTGTCTACCACGCCGTGCGGGAGCACTACGCCGAGATGGGCGCGTGGCTGGGCATCCTGCCCTTCTGCGTGCTGGCGCTGATCCTCCCCAGGATCTGGTACGTCTGGATCGCGCTGGCGGTCATCGGCGGCGTCCTTGTGGGCCGGGCCGGGAAAAAGAAGGGCGTGGAGCTGGACGATATCTACCGCCAGGTGGCGTGGGAGCTGAAGCACGAGGCGGAGGCCGAGGCCGCCCGGGAGGCCGCGTCCCACACGCTGGAGGGCGGCGCAGCCGCCATCGAGGACGGCCATGCCGGTGAAACGGAACATAACGAGGACAAAGGAGAGACAGAAAATGGCTAAAATGACACCCCGCACCCTGTCGGGCTTTATGGAGCTGCTGCCCCAACCGCAGCAGCAGATGGAGCGGATAATGGACATCCTCCGCCGGACCTACAGTCTGTACGGCTTCACGCCGCTGGACACCCCGGTGATCGAGGCCAGCGAGGTGCTGCTGGCTAAGGGCGGCGGCGAGACGGAGAAGCAGATCTACCGCCTCCAGAAGGGCGACGCCGATCTGGCGCTGCGCTTTGACCTGACGGTGCCGCTGGCCAAGTATGTGGCGCTGCACTACAACGACCTGTCCTTTCCCTTCCGCCGCTACCAGATCGGCAAGGTCTATCGCGGCGAGCGCGCCCAGCGCGGCCGCTTCCGGGAATTCTATCAGGCGGATATCGACATCATCGGCGACGGCAAGCTGGATATCACCAACGAGGCAGAGATCCCCGCCATCATCTACCAGACCTTCACCTCGCTGGGTCTGAAGCGGTTCCAGATCCGCGTCAACAACCGGAAGATCCTCAACGGCTTTTACGCCATGCTGGGTCTGACGGAGCAGTCCGGCGACATCATGCGCACCGTGGACAAGCTGGACAAGATCGGCGCCGAGAAGGTGCGGACGCTGCTGGTGGACGAGTGCGGCGTGTCCGCCGAGAGCGCCGACGAGATCCTGAAGTTCATCGCCATCACCGGCGGCAACGAGCAGGTGCTGGCCGCGCTGGAATCCTACCGGGGACGCAACGAGGTGTTCGACGAGGGTCTTGACCAGCTGAACACCGTGGTGAAATACCTGTCCGCCTTCGGCATTCCGGCGGAGAACTTCGCCGTGGATCTGACCATCGCCCGGGGACTGGACTACTACACCGGCACGGTGTACGAGACGACGCTGCTGGATCACCCGGAGATCGGCTCCGTCTGCTCCGGCGGCCGGTACGACAATCTGGCGGAGTACTACACCGACAAGCAGCTGCCCGGCGTGGGCATCTCCATCGGCCTGACCCGTCTTTTCTATGTGCTGGGCGAGCAGGGCATGCTGAACCCCGACCTGCCCACGGCGCCCGCCGACGTGCTGATCCTGCCCATGACCGCCGATCTGGCCCCCGCCGTGACGCTGGCCACCCGGCTGCGGGCCGCCGGCGTCCGTACCCAGCTGTACACCGAGCAGAAGAAGTTCAAGGCCAAGATGAACTACGCCGACAAGCTGGGCGTGCCCTATGTGGTGTTCCTGGGCGACGACGAGATCGCCGGAAACGTGGTGGCCTGCAAGGACATGACCTCCGGCGAACAGACCACCCTGCCCTTTGCAGAGACGTTGGCGCTGATCCAGACGGGTCTTGCCAAGCGGAACGAGGGCGCTGTGATTCTGGAAAAGTAACAACAGAACGTAATATTTCCATTTAATTATACAATACTTTATCATATCAGGAGGACAAAACAATGATGCAGATGCGTACACATACCTGCAACGAGCTGCGGCTGGAGCACGTGGGCCAGTCCGTGAAGCTGGTGGGCTGGATGGAGAACGTCCGCGCCGTGGGTCAGAACTTCGCCTTCGTGGTGCTGCGCGACTTCTACGGCACCACCCAGATCGTGGTGGAGACCGAGGACATGATGGCCGTGATCCGCGACCTGAACAAGGAGTCCACCATCAGCGTGGAGGGCGTGGTGCGGGAGCGCGCCAGCAAGAACCCCAAGCAGGACACCGGCGACATCGAGGTGGTGCCCAGCAAGATCGAGGTGCTGGGCCGCTGCCGCTACAACTCCCTGCCCTTTGAGATCAACCGCAGCCGCGAGGCCGACGAGCTGCAGCGCCTGAAGTACCGCTATCTGGACCTGCGCAATCCCGCAGTGAAGCAGAACATCATCCTGCGCTGCCAGGTGGTGGCCGCGCTGCGCGCCGCCATGACCGACCACGGCTTCCTGGAGATCACCACCCCCATCCTGACGGCCTCCTCCCCCGAGGGCGCCCGGGACTATCTGGTGCCCGCCCGCAAGCATCCCGGCAAGTTCTATGCCCTGCCCCAGGCGCCCCAGCAGTTCAAGCAGCTGCTGATGACCTCCGGCTTTGACCGCTATTTCCAGATCGCCCCCTGCTTCCGGGATGAGGACGCCCGCGGCGACCGCTCCCCCGGCGAGTTCTATCAGCTGGATATGGAGATGGCCTTCGCCACCCAGGACGACATCTTCGCCGTGCTGGAGGACGTGCTGCCCCCCATCTTCGCCAAGTACGGCACCTACAACGTGGCGTCCTCCGCGCCGTTCCGCCGTATCGCCTACAACGACGCCATGGAGACCTACGGCTCCGATAAGCCCGACCTGCGCATCGACCTGAAGCTCACCGACATCTCCGACGAGGTGAAGGGCTGCGGCTTCGAGCAGCTGGACGGCAAGGTGGTCAAGGCCATCGCCGTCAGCGACTGCACCCTGACCCGCAAGGCCATCGACCAGCTGTGCACCGACGTGGAGGTACAGTCCGGCAGCAAGCCCTACTGGTTCAAGGTGGACGAGAACGGTCAGCTGGCCGGCGGCATCGCCAAGTTCATGACCGGCTGCCAGGAGGCGCTTACCGCCAAGCTGGGTCTGAAGCCCAACATGCTGGTGGGCGTGGCCGCCGGCGACAAGGGCGCGGCCATCAAGACCGCCGGCGTCCTGCGCAATAAGCTGGGCGCCGCCTGCGAGGGTCACATGGACAAGGAGCGCTACGAGTTCTGCTGGATCGTGGACTTCCCCATGTACGAGATCGGCGACGAGTCCGGCGAGCTGGAGTTCTGCCACAACCCGTTCTCCATGCCCAGCGGCGGTCTGGAGGTGCTGCTGAAGGCCGAGCGGGGCGAGATCGATCCCCTGACCATCACCGCCGACCAGTACGACCTGGTGTGCAACGGCGTGGAGCTCAGCTCCGGCGCCGTCCGTAACCACGACCCCGAGATCATGATCAAGGCCTTCGAGCTGGTGCGTCTGGGCGAGGAGGACGTGAAGAAGAAGTTCCCCGCTATGTACAACGCCTTCTGCTACGGTGCGCCTCCCCACGCCGGCATCGCCCCGGGCGTGGACCGCATGGTCATGCTGCTGGCCGGTGAGAGCTCCATCCGTGAGATCATCCCCTTCCCCATGAACAAGAACGCCCAGGACGTGATGATGGGCGCGCCCTCCACCGTGGAGCAGAAGCAGCTGGACGAGCTGCACATCGCCATCGTGGGTGACGTGGAGAAGGACGACTGATGGACACCGTCAGGCTCTATTACGAAAACGCCTTTATGCAGGACTTCACCGCCGCGGTGGAGTCCTGCCAGGCTGTGAAGAACGGCTTCGCCGTGATCCTCGACCGCACCGCCTTCTACCCCGAGGGCGGCGGGCAGCCCGCCGACCGCGGCACACTGGACAGCGTGTCCGTCACGGACGTGCAGGAAAGAGACGGCGTCATCGTCCACACCTGCGCCGCCCCGCTGCCGGTGGGGCAGCAGGTGCACGGCATCATCGACTGGGCGCGGCGGTTCGACCACATGCAGCAGCACTCCGGCGAGCATATCATCTCCGGCCTGCTGTGCAGCACGTTCCACTGCGACAACGTGGGCTTCCACATGGGCGCGGACGTAGTCACCATCGACTACAACGCCCCCATCACATGGGAGCAGGCGCTGGAGGTGGAGCGCCGGGCCAACGCCTACATCTGGGCGGATCACCCCATCCGCATCTGGTACCCCTCCCCGGAGGAGCTGGCCGCCCTGCCCTACCGCAGCAAGAAGGCCCTCACCGGCCCGGTGCGCATCACGGAGTTCCCCGGCGCGGACATGTGCGCCTGCTGCGGCACCCATGTGGCCAGCAGCGGGCAGGTGGGCCTTGTGAAGCTGCTGAGCTGCCAGAAATTCCGGGACGGCGTGCGGCTGGAGCTGCTGTGCGGCCAGCGGGCGCTGGACTATCTGTCCGCCGGTTGGGAGCAGGCCCGTCAGATCGGGCAGGCGCTGTCCGTCAAGCCCCAGAGCGCCTTTGCCGCCGTCAGCCGCATGCAGGAGGAGCTGCTGGCGCTGAAGGAAAAGGCCGCCCGGCTGGAGGAGGCCGCCTTCGCCCACACGGCGGAGCAGTACCGGAACGCCGGCAGCGTCCTGCACATCACGGAGAAGCTGGACGGCGACGGCGCCCGGCGGCTGTGCGACGCCATTGCCAGAGCGGCGGGCGGACGCTGCGCCGTGTTCGCCGGCAGCGACGGTGGCTATCAGTACGCCGTTATCGAGAGCGGCGGCGACCTGCGGCCCCTCATCAAGGACATGAACGCCGCCCTCCACGGCCGGGGCGGCGGACGGGACGGCTTCGCCCAGGGCAGCGCCGCCTGCACGGCGGAGGAGATCCGCACGTTCTTCGCGGGTCTGTAAATACCTCGCCGCGCGAAACTTTTCTTTCGTTTTTCCACAAAAATACGCCCCTGAATGTGTGCAACTCGCGCACTTTCAGGGGTTCCTTTTTCCTTTCGGACATGTTACAATGGGAAGCTGAGAATATATGTCGCGAAAAGGAGCCATTATGCAGAGCCAAAACAAGCTGGGCACCATGCCCATTTCCAAGCTGATCTGGAATATGTCCCTGCCCATCATCGCGTCCATGCTGGTGCAGGCGCTGTACAACATCGTGGACAGCGTGTTCGTCAGCCGCGTCAGCGAGCAGGCGCTGACCGCCGTGTCCCTGGCCTTCCCCGCCCAGAATCTGATGATCGGTCTGGCCACCGGCACCGCCGTGGGCGTCAACGCCCTGATGGGCCGTGCGCTGGGCGCCGGCATCCGGCAGCGGGCCGATCAGGTGGCCAACAACGGCGTGTTTCTGGCCGTGGTGGGCTTCGTTATCTCCGCCGTGCTGGGGCTGACCTGCTCCGACCTGTTCTTCCGCTCCCAGACCCAGGTGGAGAGCATCATCCGGATGGGCAACGGCTACCTGCGCATCGTCACCGTCGGCTCCCTGGGCATGTTCTGCCAGATCATGTACGAGCGGCTGCTGCAGGGCACGGGCCGCTCCCTGCTGAGTATGTACACACAGGGGCTGGGCGCCATCATCAACATCGCGCTGGATCCGGTGTTCATCTTTGTGCTGGACATGGGCGTGGCCGGCGCCGCCGTGGCCACCATCATCGGCCAGCTCTGCGGCTGCGCGCTGGCCATCTGGTTCAACCACAGGAAGAACACCGACATCACCCTGTCCCTCCGGGGCTTCCGGCCCGACTGGCGGCTCATCGGCGAGATCTACGCCATCGGCCTGCCCAGCGTCATCATGGTGGCCATCGGCTCCGTCATGACGTTCCTGATGAACAAGATCCTCATTGTCTATCACTCCGCCCACGAGACGGCGGCCACCGCCTTCGGCGTCTATTTCAAGCTGAATTCCTTTATTTTCATGCCCATCTTCGGCATGAACAACGGCGTCATCCCCATCGTGGCCTTCAACTACGGTGCCCAGAACCGCCGCCGCATGGTGGAGACTATCAAGCGCGGCACGCTGTACGCCTCCTGCATCATGGTGTTCGGCACGGTGCTGTTCCAGCTGATCCCCGGCCCGCTGCTGAAGATCTTCGACGCCACGGACACCATGCTCACGGTGGGCATCCCCGCCCTGCGCATCATCTCCCTGAGCTTCTGCATGGCCGGCGCGTGCATCGCGCTGGGCAGCTCGTTCCAAGCGCTTGGCAAGTCCATTTACTCCATGATCACCTCCATCGTGCGGCAGCTGGTGTTTCTGGTGCCCATCGCCTATGTGCTGGCGCGGTACGGCGCCTCCGTCGGCAATGATGATCTGGTGTGGTGGTGCTACCCCATCGCGGAGGTGTTCTCTCTGACCCTGACGCTGCTGTTCTTCCGGCATGTGTACAGGACGATGATCGCCAGGATCCCCGAGGGAGCAGAGTAAAAAAAGAGAGCCTTCCGCTACTCCTGATAGGGGTACCTTGAAGCGTGTCCTCGGATTAGGCAGGCAGTGCAATTGTACTGTCTGCCTTTTCTGTTGTCTCTCCGCATAGAAGCATATCGTCTGTCTCGTTGAGGTTGAAGTCCCGAAAACAGATGTGGATCTTCTGCGGTGCGTGCTTGGAGTATTTGACCTCTTTCTCATACACGATGATTTTCGCCACAAAGGTGCGGAGCAGTTCCGGGGTCAGTTCCGTCATGTCGGTGAACTTTCTGGCCTTGGCGATGAAGTTCTTGGCGTTGGCCATGCTACTGCGTAGTTTCTCCAGGCGCTCCTCCGTGGCAGGGATGGCTTCGGCCAGCTGCGCTTTCTCCTTGGAGTATGCCTCAGACAGCAAACGGAACTGCTCATTGCTCACCCGTCCCAAGGCGCTGTCCTCATACATCCGCTTGAACACTACATCCAGTTCGCCATCCCGTTTCCGCATCGTGGACAATTCCCGTTCCAACCCCCGGATCTCCTTTGCCACCTCAGTAGATTGCTTTTGCTGAATATATGCGGCGAACCGCTCCGGGTCGCTCCTGGCAAACTCTGTAGCTCTGCGGATTGTTTCCAGCACGATTTCCTTCAGTGCCACTTCCCGGATATAGTGAGCGCTACACACTTCTGCCCCGTCCTTCTTGTAGGTGCGGCAAGTGAAATGATTCTGTTCCGGCTTCATGGTGTGCGCCCGGTGCAATACCATGGGCTTACCGCAGTCCGCACAATACACCAATCCAGAGAACATATTCTGCTCATCCATATTCGTGCGGCGGCGCTTATGAGATCGCACCTCCTGTACGATATCCCAGGTTTCCTGATCCACCAGCTCTTCATGAGTATTCTCAAAGATAAGCCACTCTGATTTGGGGCGTTCACATCGTTTTTTGTCCTTGTAGGACTTGGTGCTGTAGCGAAGGTTGACCGTGTGCCCAAGGTAGACCATGTTCTGAAGCATATCCGCCACCATGTCGCCAGTCCAGTTGTAGGGCCGCTCTGCATTCAGCCCGGAATGGGATGTGCCGAATTTCGTATAGGCGTACATGGATGGACTGTAGATGCATTCTTTCTTGAGCTGCTTTGCAATCTGGGCTGGTCCCATTCCGCCGGCGCACATGGCGAAGATGCGTTTGACGACAGCCGCCGCCTCCTCATCCACCAACAGAGGAGAGTCCTTGGTTGCACCCTTGCGGTAGCCGTAAGGAGCTCGTGTCCCCACCCGGATTCCCCGCTGTGCCTTGGCGTTCACTACATTCCGCACCTTGCGGCTGCAGTCCCGCACGTGCCACTCATTGAACAAATTCTTGAAAGGCATCAGCTCGTTGCTGTTTTCATACTTGGTGTCAACATTGTCGTTGACAGCGATGTAGCGCACATCATTGGAAGGGAATATCTCCTCGATATAAAGACCGGTGTGCAGTTGGTTTCTTCCAAGGCGGGAAAGATCCTTTGTGATGATGACGGCGATGTCGCCGTTGCTCATGTCATCCATCATCTGTTCAAAGGCTGGGCGATTGAAATTCGCGCCGGAATAGCCATCGTCCACATAAAATCTGGTGTTCTGGAACCCATTCTCATCGGCGTACTTTTGCAGGATAAGTTTTTGGTTCTGGATACTGTTGGAGTCACCCTCCAGATTATCATCTCGGGACAGACGGCAATAGAGCGCCGTGATCTTTTGGTTTGGCTGTAACATATTGACCTCCTTCATAAAATGCCAAACCGATTGAGAGATTGCAACCATACAATACCCTCAATCGGTTTGTTTGTCTATGCGAACCTGTTTTTCAGGCGGAAATATTTTTTGCGTCCTGCTCCAGGTCGATGACCTGTTTCATAAGATCGACCGTAGATTGCGTTCCTCCGAAACTGAATTCCGCGAACACAATGTACTCTCTGCCGCATACATGCTGTCGGCGGCTTTTTATAATCTTGCCGTCCCTTTCTTCCACTGCGGTATCCCGCACTGCCTTGGCAGAGGGAATATCCTCATCTCCATGCTTTTCTTCACTGTAGGAGCGGGGACGCTCATTGTATTTGAATTTATACGCCATATCGTTCCTTTCCCCTGACGCTACAGTCAGGCAACAAAAAGAGCAGACCGTTACATGGTCTGCTGCTGTGTTTGTTCTGCCTGCTGATCTTCGGTCCACTGCTGTTCTGTAGATGATTGCTCATCCTGTGTGAGCACCATGGCTACGCCGGCCACCAGTCCGATGACAGCGCCGATATTTTTGGCTTCCTGTTCTGCCTGGATACGGCGGTAACGTTCCTCGACATCTTCGTTACCATCATCCAGTAACGCTCCAGTTACCGCCAGACCATACAGTCCAGCGTGGAGCGGCTTCATAGAAACAGGTTGCGGATGTTGCTGACCACTGTCGCTGTGCCATACCCCATCCCCAGCAGTGCCGCCACGATGAGCAGTACCAGTACGATCCATTTGGCCACTACGATCAGGTCGAAGTCCGGAAGCCAGTCCAGCCATTTGCAGGAATGCTTTTCTTTCTTCTTCCCAGCCTGTTCCAGCAGAGTGGTCATCTCCGTCAACGATTTCTGGATCTCCGCCATGCTGTTCTGCACCGCTGTCAGGTCTGTGTGTGATCTCAGGTTCGGAAGATACTCCCGCATTCCACGCACTTCCCACCCGATGGATTCTGTCTTCTGTGTCAGCATCGTCAGAGCCTCCGGCAGCGGACACTGGATGACAATGGGCGTGATCGGTGAACTCGACTCCCGCGCTGTCGGCTGCGGTGAAGGCTCGGGCCGGTTCAGGGCCATGAGCTCGTCCATAGATAATTTCTTCTCTGATCCTGAATTCATATTCCATGTTCTCCTTTAGATATTTGTCACCGAACAGCAAACGGTCCCGACACTGCCAGCCACTCGGCGTGGTATAGGTGATATTCTTTCGGGACTTTTCCCAGCGAACCTTGTAGCCCTCGCTCTCCATCAGCGCAATGAACTCCTCGCGGTTGGAAGCGTGGCGCATACAGTCATTGATGATATTCATGAGCTGCAGCTTCTTGCTCTGACCACGGGCCGCCGTGTGATACTCTCCGATGGTCATAGTCTTTGTTTTCTGCTTTTGTTCCCTGGGTTGAAATACAGGAAGTGAAAACTCCTTGCAGACCATGTCGTTGCGTTGCCGCAGTTCCTGAAGCTGCTCCTTTGCGATATGCAGTTTCCGTCCGGTATCGAAATTGACCGAGTTGATGAGGAAGTGGGAATGGATGTGCTCACGGTCTGTGTGGGTGCAGACCAGAACTTCGTATCCCTCATAGTACTCGGCCAGCTTCAGCGCGGCCGCGTGAGCGGTGACCGGGTCGACTGCTTCGCCTTTCGGGAAGCTCTGTACCATGTGATAGAACAGTACACCGTCCGTCTTGTGGTAGAGCCGCTTGGTGGTCATGAAATCCGCGTAGACAGATTCCGGCTGACAGTTGATACCTGTGACCAACTGCTGCCCCTCGAACTCGGTCTTTTTATCCTGCATGGTGTACCGCATCACGGCTCCCATGCATCCGGTGGTCTGGCCCCGCTTGTAGTTGGTGAAGCTGATGATCGCCATTTTTCACCACCGCTTTCGTTCAAGGATCAGCCGGACAGCAGCGCAGAATTCAGAGAACGCCTGGCGTACACCGTCCAGGTTGATCACCGTGACGCGTCCCATGTGCGCCAGGGTGACAAGCTGATTCAGATTTCTGCCGATGGACTTCAGCTCCTTGAGCACTTCTTTTAGTCCATCGACGACCACAACCTGCTTTCCCAGACAGCAGGCTGTCACATAGTCGCTCATGGACATCCCGGACTGCTTCGCCAACTCCTTGATGGCCTCCCGGTCTGTGGACGCCATGCGGGTGCTGAATTTAACATCTTTTTTCATGTCGTTTCCTCCAAATCGTAGATAAAGTGGGTCCGGGCTTCTGCCCGGAATTCATGCGGAAGTTGGGCAGCGGCGTTGCCGCAGACCAGACAAACGCGATGCTGGCCACCTCCAAGGAGGTGATTTCCCTGCACCGAACACCCGCGCTCCGCTTTCGGCCACAAATGGCCACAAACGGCGTTTCTTTTTCCCTGCGGGTGTTTACTCGCCATGCCCGGCAATCTCCCGCAAATCGCCGCACAGCGCTCCAACAGGGTCAACAGGGGCGACCACAGGTACACCCTGGGCATCGTCACTTTCGGCACGGCGCAGCTCGATGAGCCGCTTCCCGTTGCTGCGGCGCACCATACCGGAAATTCCGATTTTGCTTAGCGCGTCAAGGTTTTGCAGGATCAGGCGGGACACTTTCTTAGGCGAGATACGCTCCATACAGACAGGGTCGATTTTTTCAGACAGCTCTGTGGGAGTGCCGATAAATTTCGTACGGTCGCGCATCAGTTCAGAGACCAGATAGGTGATCCGGTCGCCCAGTAGCTCCGGCTGCGTTCTGCTGTCTGCTACCATCTCCCACACGTTTTCAACGTTGCGTTCCAGAGACAACTCCCGGTATTCAATGTCACGACCGATGCAGGAGAGCTTCGCCTTACCGCTGCCGCGCCGATCTTCCACCAGAGTAAAACTGGAATCCACCGCCCCGCTGATGGCTGTCGTACCGGAGATGCGGTTGAACACATCATCGGCAGTTTCCTTTCGCAGATGAGGGATCAGCAGGATGGCGATGCCGTGCTTGTCCGCCAGCCGCTTCAGCACGGACAGGTCCCGGTAGTCATTGGCGTAGGTGGCATCGTGGACGGGGCGGACCATCTGCAGCGTATCGACGAGGACCAGAACAGTATCCGGGTGAGCTACGAGGAAGCCCTCCACCTGCTCCTCCAGCCCCTGGCCGATGGGAGCGCACTCCGTACAGAAATGGACGCTGTCCGGCGCGTCCTCTGTGATCTCGAAGAGGCGGTTCTGGATGCGAAGGACGGAGTCCTCCAGGCAGAGATAGAGGGTGGTGCCCTGCTTCACGCTCATTCCCCAGACCGGTTCTCCCTTGGCCACCGTCACCGCCAGCCACAGGGCCAGCCAGGACTTGCCCACCTTGGGTGAACCCGCCAGGATATGCAGACCCTGAGAGATCAGCGTGTCCACCACAAAATTGGGCGGCTCCAGCGGACGGTCCATCAGCGTCCTACCGTCCACCGTGACCAGAGGACGGTCCATTTTGTTGCTCATAGTCAGTACCTCCAATTCAAAATATCTGAATACAAAAATCTCCCACCTCGAAAGAAGTGGGAGTAGTATTCTTTTAGAGGAGCAGTGCCCACAGGACTTTTGAGCATCCCCTTGCCCCTCTGCTTGTATTGTGGTGGAAAAGATGGTATCCTGATAAAAAGCATGGACAGATTAAAAATCAAGTAGGACAAATTATTGCAGAGGAGGGGGCCAGCGGAAATGGAGGGGAGCATCATATTCTATACCTACGGCAGCACCTTGGAGCTGAACGGGCAGCAGTTTGAGGCAGGCAGGCTGACCGAAGATCTGCTGAATCTATCACCGGATGACTACCTCCCCCTGCACGAACGGATGGTGCGCATCCGTACCCTTATGGACATCTACGAGTATGTCCGCAAGAGTGAACTTTGGTGGAAACTGAATGATGAGATGGAGCAGCTCTGTCAGGAACTTCACCGATATACTGTGTTCCGCTTGCTACCGGACGATTGCTATGACGCTTTCTTTTCGGTGATACGGGAGATCACAGGACAGTTCAGCTTGTTTCCTCCCGAGGAGCACAGCCTTTCAGAGGATGATCAGACAAAACTTCTCAGCGCCTCAGCGGAAGAATTCTTCCAGAGCGATGATGGGGACAGCGATCCTGAAATCTCCTTGGGACTGCTGGATCTGTTTCGTCGCAGAGAGGGCAGCGAGGAAAAGGGCGAGTTGTTTTATTACGAGATGTTTCGCCTCCTGGGAGCGTGCGAAGATACCTGGAGTGCCTACAAGAAATACATCGACCGCTACATGATGTATCTTCACGACATCCGTGCCTTTGTTCCTACCATCCGGAATTTCATCAAGTTTATCCTCTCCACACTCACGACCAATGGGCCGGAAAGTTATGCGGCAGCGCTCTATGGTTTCTATAACGATGATCGCACCGCAGAGAAGCTGATCGTCAACCCCATCACTTACCACGGGGACTGCTACAGGAGACACGATGAATATATGCTCTCCTATGTCCCGCGGGAGCTGCCGGACGGCTCCATGGCCATCTGTCAGGAGCATGTGACGGACAGCTTACAGGCGCTGATGAAGGCAGACTATATGCTGGCCCTGAATAGCGGACACAACATCCGCCGCTGCATCATCTGTGGGAAATACTTCATGCTGAAGAGCGGCGTCCACGCTTTGTACTGCGAAGGGGCCTGTCCCCACGCTCCTGGCTACACCTGTCGGCAATTTGGCACGGTGGAAGTTCAAAAGGAACTGGCAAAGAACAACCCCAAGGTGAAGGCCAAGCTGACTGCCTTTTCCAGGATCACGAAGGATATGCAGCGGGGAGCTATCTCTCAGGAGGATGCCAGAAGAGCCAAGGATCATGTGCGAGACCGGCTCTACGATGCGCTGCGCAGCCCGGATATCTCTGTTGAGGAGTTTTCTGAACAAATATCTACTGCGCAAGTGTATGAATATTGCCGCATCACCAGAGTGAGCAAGCCCCGAGGGCGTCCACCGAAAGCAAAGGCGGGTGGGACCCATGACCAATGAGGAACTGGTCCGCCGATATTACGGCGGTGATGAGCGCGCGCTGGAGGAGTTGTACCGCAGGAATCTCGGGCTGATCCGGCGCATCGCCCGGGAGACTGCCAGAGAGTTCAACTGTCTGCATATGGACAGGGAAAGACCGGGAGAGTTGTCCGGCTATACGAAAACGATTCTGGAGGATCTTTGCGGCGAGGGTGCGTTGGAATTTCTGACACGGGTCCAGAGCAGAGAATACGATGAGAGCCGTGCTGTGCTTGCCACCTACCTGTACCCACATCTGAAAGGCCGGATGACCCGTTGGCTGGAGCAACATATCGGAAATCTTTCTCTGAGCAAGCACGAGATGGATGCTGTCCGGCAGGCACAAAGGCTATATCATTCAGGTCAGTTCAGCATCGAAGAGATCGCGGAGAAAATGGATGTCCTTCTGGAACAGGCTGTCAAGCACATCCGTTACAACACCCATTTTGTTGGTGTCAATGATCTTATCCCTGGGAGCTATGACGGTGATCCCTTTGAGCGGCTGATACCTGGGAATCTCTCTGTTTCTGCGGAGCAGGTCGTGTATCGAAAAGTCTGCATTGAGCTGCTGCAGGAACTATTTGATGCTCTCCCGAAGAAGGACAGGGACATCCTCGGAAAATTCTACGGCGTATTCGGATTTGAAAAAACTTCGCTGAAGGAAATCGGCATGTACCACATGATGAAGGAGTCCGCCGTGGAAAAGGCAAAGGAGCGTGCTGTCACAAAGCTGAAAAAAGCCTATCCGGGTAGCAGGCTGCAGATCTGGAGGAATGTTCATCGTATGATACGCAGACCGATCCTGCCAGCGAAGGATGACAGAGCACTGCGGCGCAGCTTCACGACTTCGACCCTACGAAATCAGGAGTCTGGAAGATCGTAGTTTCGATACAGTCTGGTGAGAATTTTGCGCAGACAGGAGACCGCAACAGTCCCCTTTAGGACATGTTTAGAAAAATCAAGAGTCATACTCGCTTTTTTATACGTTCCGTGCTACAATGCAGAAAAACACGAAAGGCCGGCAACTATGGCTACACATATTTTAGTCGTCGATGACGAGACTGCGATCGCAGATCTGGTGGAGGTCTATCTGAAAAACGAAGGCTTCACCATCCACAAATTCTATAACGCCTCCGACGCCTTGGCTTGTGTGCGGACGACACGCTTGGATCTGGCGGTGCTGGACGTGATGCTGCCGGACATGGACGGCTTTACCCTCTGCCAGCGCATCCGGGAGGACCACCTGTTCCCCATCATCATGCTCACCGCAAAGGTGGAGGATATGGACAAGATCATGGGGCTGACCTTGGGAGCGGACGACTACATCACCAAGCCCTTCAATCCTCTGGAACTGGTGGCCCGAGTCAAGACTCAGCTGCGCCGCTACACCCGGTACAACCCCAGGGAGGGGACAGTCCAGGAGGTCACCGAATACGACTTTCGAGGCCTTCAGATCTCCAAGGCCACTCACAAGTGCGTCCTGTTCGGCGAGGAACTGGCCCTGACGCCCTTGGAATTCTCCATTCTCTGGTATCTATGTGAGCACCAGGGGAATGTGGTGTCCAGCGAGGAACTGTTTGAACATGTTTGGGGCGAGGCGTTTATGGACAGCAACAACACCGTCATGAGTCACATCGCCCGGCTACGGGAAAAGATGCACGAGCCCAGCCGAAAGCCCAAATTCATCAAGACCGTTTGGGGGGTGGGGTACACCATTGAGTAAGAAAGGAAATACCCGCAGCCGCCGGAGGTCTTTGCGCATCTGGGGCGGCTACCTGCTGGTCCTCATGGCTTGGGTGGTCGCAGTGATGGCCTTGGCATTCCTGGGCTCCATCATCTGCGCCAGCATCACCTGGCAGCCCTCGCCGCTCTACGACTTCCTGAATTGGGTCCGAGACTACATCGTTCTGGTCTGCATCGTCACAGTGCTGGCGGGCTGGGTGGTCATCAGCTTCTATTTTATCTCCAAGCCCATCAAGCAGCTGGACGTGGTGGCCAATGCGGCAGAGCAATTATCCCGCCCCAGTGAGGAGCCCATCCAGCTGCCGGATTCCCTGGAGGACATCTCCATCCAGCTGAATCTGGCCCGGGAGCAGGCTCTCCGGGACGCCCGGGCAGCCCGGGAGGCAGAACAGCGGAAAAACGACCTAATCGTCTATCTGTCCCACGACCTGAAAACGCCCCTGACCAGCGTCATCGGCTACCTGACCCTCCTGCGGGATGAGCCTCAGATCTCCCCGGAGATCCGGGCCAGGTACACCGGCATCGCCCTGGAGAAGGCGGAGCGGCTGGAGGACCTCATCAACGAGTTCTTCGACATCACCCGCTTCAACCTCTCTCGCCTGGAGCTGGAGCGGCAGAGCGTGGACCTGACGCGGATGCTGGAGCAGGTCGCCAGCGAATTCCGCCCCATTTTCGCAGAATCGGGGCTGTCATGCAGCCTGGATCTGCCGCCCAAGCTGCACTATTCCTGTGACCCGGATAAGCTGGCAAGGGTCTTTGATAATCTCCTGCGCAACGCGTCTTATTATAGCCTGCCGGACAGCACGGTGGAAATTGCCGGACGGATAGAGGCCGGGAAAATCGTACTCACCTTCTCCAATGCGGGAAAGAACATCCCCCAGGAGAAATTGGACCGGATCTTTGAACAGTTCTTCCGTCTGGACAGCTCCCACGCCACCCGGACAGGTGGTGCGGGCCTTGGCTTAGCCATCGCCAAGGAGATCGTGGAGCTCCACGGCGGGACCATTCGGGCGGACAGCACCGAGGATCGGATCACCTTCACCATCTGTCTTCCGTCAGACCATTCAGAAGCGCCGTAAGAAAATCACAAGAATTTCGCAGAAAACTTGCAAGGCATCCGTTGGTAGATAGACAAGTATGAAACGCCTGGTTCTGGTACCATTTCAGTATCAGAACCAGGCGCTTTATTTTGATTAGGAGGTCTTATCCCATGAAAACCATTCTCGTTCTCTTCGGCGGATGCTCCACGGAGTACGAAGTTTCTCTCCATTCCGCCTATGCGGTGCTGTCCCACATGGACCCCGCCCGCTATACTCCTTTGGCTGTGGGCATCACACGGGAGGGGCAGTGGCTCTGCTATACCGGCGACCTCTCCCGGCTGGAGGACGGTACTTGGCAGCAGGCGGCAGACTGTATCCCCTGCACCCCGCTGGTGGAACGGGAGGCCCACGCTTTACTACTGCTGGACGGCTCCGGCCGCCGTCTCCTCTTTGACGCGGTATTCCCAGTCCTCCACGGCAAGAACGGCGAGGACGGTACGGTACAGGGACTCTTTGAACTGGCCGGGGTCCCGGTCATCGGCTGCGGGACATTGTCCAGCGCCTTGTGCATGGACAAGGACCGGGCCCACCAGCTGGCGGCCCTGGCCGGCATCCGGGTCCCCCGGAGCCACGTCTTTCATTCCAGCGATGATTTCAGCCGGATCGCCCAGGCAGCGGAGGAACTGGGATACCCGGTGTTTGTCAAGCCGGTCCGGGCCGGTTCCTCCTTCGGTATTACCAAAGTCTCCGGGCCGGAAGAGCTGCCCGCCGCCATGGAGGAGGCATTCCGCCACGACAGCGCCGTGATCCTGGAGGAGACGATCCCCGGCTTTGAGGTGGGCTGCGCGGTCATGGGCAACGAGGAACTGACCGTGGGTCTGGTGGACGAGATTGCGCTGTCGGAGGGCTTTTTCAACTATGAGGAGAAGTACACCTTAAAGACCTCCGCCATCCACTGTCCCGCCCGCATCCCGCCGGAGAAGGCGGCAGAGATCCAGGCAGCGGCAAAAACCATTTACCGTGCCCTGGACTGCCGGGTATTCGCCCGGGTGGATCTGTTCCTCACCCCGGATGGGGAGATCGTCTTCAATGAGGTCAACACCATCCCCGGCTTCACCGCCCACAGCCGCTACCCCAGCATGATGCAGGGCATCGGCATTTCCTTTGGGGAGCTGGTGACCCGCCTGATCGAGTTGGGGGTGGTGGGATGAGAACCGTGTCGATTCCCCGGGAGCAGATTTTTCAGGGGCCGCTGGTCCTGGTCAACCGGGCGCATCCCCTGCATGAAAAAGAGCGATCTGCGCTGACCTCGGTGGACCCGCACCACCCCGACATTCTTCTTGAAAGCCGGGCACGGCAGCTACTGTCTGCCTGTATCCAAAAGGCGGGGGGACAGCGGGAGATCGTGCCGGTGTCCGGCTGGCGGAGCCAGCAGGAACAGCAGCGGATCTGGGACGACTCCATGGCGGAGCATGGGGAGACATTTACCCGCCAGTATGTGGCCCTTCCAGGATGCAGTGAGCATCAGACCGGCCTCGCCATCGACCTGGGAAAGGCTGCCGGATACATCGACTTCATCCGGCCTGCCTTTCCCTATGACGGCGTCTGCGGAAGATTTAGGCGTCTGGCGGCCCGGTACGGCTTTATCGAACGCTACCAGCGGGGCAAGGAGGAAGTCACCGGGATCTCGGCTGAGCCGTGGCACTTCCGCTATGTGGGGGCGCCCCACGCCCAGCTGATGGAAACCAACGGGCTGTGTCTGGAGGAGTACCGGGGCTTTTTGCGGCAGGGTCCCCGGAGCGTCGCTCTGGAAAACGGCCGCATGGCCCAGGTGTTCTATGTGCCCGCCGCCGGAGCCGTCACAGAGGTGGAAGTGCCGGAGGGCTGCTGCCAGATATCCGGCGACAATGTGGAGGGATTTATCCTGACATGGTGGGGGGATACCCATGAGAACGGCTAAGAAAACCGTCCCGACTTTGGACCTCTTTCGTCTGGCGGCAGTCCTGCTGGTGGTGATGAACCACACCTCGCCCCTGGCGGATGTGTCTGCCATGGCTGATTTCTGGCTTACCCGGGTACTGGCCCGGGTGGCAGTCCCATTCTTTCTGATGACCACTGGGTACTTTCTGAGCCGGAATCACTGGGCTGGTGTGGGGCGGCAGCTGAAAAAGCTCTGCCTGCTCTACGGCGTCTGCATCCTTTTGTATCTGCCAGTGAATCTCTATGCCGGCAGCTTCACCGGTCCGGCGGATGTTTTGCGGAAACTGCTGGTGGACGGCACCTTCTACCACCTGTGGTATTTCCCGGCGACCATTCTGGGCATCGTCATCGCCCGGTGGCTCAGCCGGCTGGGCCTGCGGGTGGCTCTGCCTGTGGCGGCGCTACTCTATCTCATCGGTCTGGGCGGGGACAGTTACTATGGACTGGTTTCCCAGATCCCGCTGCTTCGGACCCTTTACGACGGCATTTTTACACTGTGCGGCTATACCCGCAATGGCCTGTTCTTCGCGCCACTGTTCCTTCTGCTTGGGGCCGCCGGAAGGCGGTGGAACCAAAAGCTGTCTCTGGCGGGCTTCTTCCTCTCTCTGGCAGCCATGAGCGCCGAGGGGCTGTGGCTCCATCGCATGGATGTCCAGCGCCACGACAGCATGTACCTCGCCCTCCCCCTGTGCATAGTATGCCTTTTTTCTCTGCTGCTGGGCGGAAACAAGGGCGAGTCCAGGAAAGTCCGGGAATTTTCCACAGCCATGTATGTGCTCCATCCCCTCTGCATCGTACTGGTCCGGGGAGCGGCAAAGCTACTGGGACTGGGAGAAATGCTCACTGAAAACAGTGTTCTCCATTTTATTGTGGTGCTGGCGCTCAGTGCGCTGCTCTCCGCCCTTTGCCTGCTGAGGCTTCAAAAGAAGCCCAGCCCCACCGCTCGGGCCTGGCGGGAGGTGGATCTGGCGGCCCTTGGGCACAACGCCCAGGTGCTGCGGAACACATTGGCCCCGGGGACAGAGCTGATGGCGGTGGTAAAGGCGGAGGCCTACGGTCACGGCGGGGCAGTGACCGCCCGCACCTTACAGCGAGCGGGCGTCCGGGCCTTTGCCGTGGCCTGCCTGGCCGAGGGGATTGCTCTGCGAAAGGCGGGCATCCGGGGGACGATCTTGATCTTAGGTTATACCTCCCCGGAGGAAGCTCCGCTCTTGACACGATGGCATCTGACCCAGACGGTGGCGGATATTGACCACGGGCGGGCCTTGGCAGCCAGAGGGCGGCGTGTCCATGTCCATCTGGCCCTGGACACGGGGATGCACCGGCTGGGCATCCTGGCGGAAAACCGGAAGGAGATCCTGGAGGCATTCCGGCTTCCAAACCTGGTAGTGGACGGTGTCTTTTCTCATCTATACGTCTCGGACAGCCTGGAAGCCGAAGATGTTGCCTACACCCAAGAGCAGCTGACCTTGTTCTATGATACGGTGGCCTGGCTCCGAACTGCCGGATATGATCCCGGCAAAGTTCATATCCAGTCCAGCTATGGACTTTGGAACCTCCCAGCTCAGCCCTGTGACTATGTCCGGGCTGGAATCGCACTCTATGGAGTTCGAAGCGATGATGCGCCTGTTCAGCGAAGCCTTGACCTGCGGCCGGTTCTGTCTCTCCGGGCCAGAGTGGCCAGTATCCGCACTGTGCAAGCCGGAGAGAGCGCCGGGTACGGGCGGGTCTTTCAGGCAGAGCAAGAAACCAAACTGACGGTGGTCACCATCGGCTACGCGGACGGTCTGCCCCGGGATCTGCCTCAGCGGGGCGGCCAGGTGCTGATTCAGGGCCGGCGTTGTCCTATGGTGGGGCGGATGTGCATGGACCAGTTGCTGGTGGACGTCAGCGATCTTTCGGAGGTCGCTCCTGACGATACAGTGACTATTATCGGCCGGGATGGCGGTCAGGTGATTCGGGCAGAGGAACTGGCTGCATGCTGTGGGACGATTACCAACGAACTGCTCTCCCGGTTAGGCATGCGGTTACCCATTGTTTCTGGTTAAAGAGCGGTAGGGAATTTTACAAAGATTCCGGTTCGGATTTCAACATGAATATACCTTTAAACAGGAATAGCCACCAACCACGATGAAATGGTTGATGGCTATTCCCGTTTGGTCGACACCAAGAGATTCTCTCAATCGGTTTAATCTGGTGTTTTCAAGATGTCCTTATGAGGAGTCGCCCTTGCGGCTCTCTTTTTTCAGCGCTGTTTCCCCGTAGGACAAGGCTTTGCCCTGCCCGCTTTTTTCTTTTGCCGCCGGCGGCAAGGGATGTTTCGCGCCGACCGGCGCGGGGATGTCTCCGACGGGTCACTTTCTTTCCCGAAAGAAAGTGACCAAAGAACGGCTTAAGGGAAAGGGGATTCCGATTTCCCCT
>ERZ780195.381-NODE-381-length-44870-cov-25.636885_pt1 | contig 44870 bp, 50 predicted proteins | sample MGYA00511017_ERZ780195 | MGnify/ENA primary metagenome ERZ780195 (study PRJEB29588, sample SAMEA2159974) | human gut metagenome | biome: human gut; feature: human-associated habitat; material: faeces | place: Denmark | collected 2008/2010 ...
CCTGACCCGCCTGACGCATGGATTCGGCGATGGCGGTGGCCGACTGGGCGAAGCGGCCCTCGACATTGGCAAAGTCGTTGGAAACGCGCTGTCCGGCCTCGGTCAGCGTGCTCAGCGCGCTCTGGGCCCGGGCGACGCCCTCGGAGAATTTCGAGACGTCCAGCGTCATTTCGGCGCGGATGTCTCCGGCGACGACGGTCACAGATTGTCCCTCCTTTGTCGGCTGCCCCGCGCCTTCAGCGCGTCGCAGCTACGCTCGCTAGTCGCCGCTTCGCGGCGACCTCCTTTTGTCCTGAATCTGCACGCCCAGACGGCGGAGCGTCTCGGCGTTATCGGTCTCGGGCGGCTTGAGGCGATAGCCGGCCTGAAGCATCAGCTGGAGCGCGCCGACGGCCTCATCCAGCATCCACGCCGTCATGGGCTCCGGAATCCTCAGCAGCGCCGACGGCGGGGTCGAGTACAGCTGGCTCAGCTGCGCCAGCGTCAGGGCGTAGCGCTCGACGAAAGGCGGCAAGCGCCCGTGCGCCGCAGGTGGCATAGATCATCAGCTCCAGCAGCTGATCGTCGGTCAGCTCCACGCCGGCCTCGCCGAGCTGGGCCAGCGTGGGCTCCACCAGCGTTTCCTCGGCGATGGCGAGCAGCGCCCGGGCGAACTCCGGCGTGGCCGCCGCCACGTCGTGGGCGTCGAAGCCGTGAACGAACAGCTTCTGCACCGTGGGGATCAGCGGATTGGGCACACAGTCCCGGGCCAGCAGGTGATAGAAATTCGGGCGCTTCACGCGCACCGTGACGGGTTCGCCGCCGTACCAGCCGGGAAGCTCAAGCTCCTCCGGCTGGGTCGGGGCGATGGAAAGCAGCGTCTCAAAGGGCGTGACGGACATGGGCGGATTCCTCCTTATTCAGTCGTTTCGTCATAGGGGAACTTCTCCACCACGGAGACCTCGTAGGCGGCCTCGCCGCTCTCCGGGCGGGTCTGGATTTCGAAGCTCTGCTTGGTGAACACGTTGTCCTCGCCGCCGAACTTCACGGGCTTGCCCTTGCCGTTGGGGAACTTCCATTCGAGGATGTTCTTCACCTCGCCGCCCGCGCCGCGATCCGAGGTGTACAGATACAGGTCGAAGGCCACGCGATCGGCGGCTTCGCCGGCCTTGGGGCCGGTGTACTTCCTGGCGGAGGACGCGTCGCTCCAGGTGCCGCCGTCCAGCAGGGCGATGACCTCCGGGATGAAGCGCTCATCCTCGCAGGAAATGTTGTGGCCGGAGAGCAGGTCGTCGGTCTTGATGCGGCCCATGACGGTGTTCTTCACCCGCTGGGTGACCTCCTGGCCCTCGTCCAGATAGGGCTCGGCGGTGAACTTGGTCATGGTTTTCCAGACGTGGGTCGCGGGCGTGTTCTCCCGGGTGACCACCTTGACGCATTCCACGTTGGCGATGTTGAAGCCGGTTTCGAGGGTGTATTTCTGTGCCATGTAAATGCTCCTTTCTTGGTCGGCTGCCCCGCGCCTTCAGCGCGTCGCAGCTACGCTTCGGCGATTCTTTGAATCGCTCTCGAAGGTTGCCCGGCTTTGGCCGGGCAAGTCGCTTCGCGACTGCGGACGGCTGAATCAGAGATTCAGACGCCGCACCCTAGTCGCCGCCTGCGCGGCTCCCTCCTGAGTCCGCCGCGGATCAGAGGCCGCAGAGGATGGAAAAGTCGAGAGTGACGGACACGGCGCGGTAATCGTCCAGCGCCAGCGTCGGGCTGGCGGCGCCCGGAGCAATTCCGGCGGCGGTGAGCGCCGTCTGCACGCGCCGGGTCTGTTCGGCCAGCAGCTCCGGTCGGGCGGCAGGCACCAGCACGTCGATCAGCGCGTGGCGGATGGCCACGGTGCGCCCCGGCTCGCTCTGGCCCTCGTAGAGCACGCAATAGGGCGCGGTACACGCGCCGGTGTGCAGCGTGGCGAGGCGGACGTCGACGTCCGCCGCTTTGAGCAGATTGTAGATGCGTTCGATCATGTTCACGTTCCTCCAGAGGAGAACACCCGGGCGAAGCCGTTCAGGATGCGTCCCTGATGCTTCTGCAGCGTGGGCCAGAGCACGGCGAAGCGCTTGCCGTGGGCCAGCTCCAGATAGACCAGATAGCGCACCGAGCCGGACAGCGTGATGCGAATGACGCTGCCGCTGCGGGACGAAGCGCCCGTCAGGCCGCCCCGGGCATGGCCGGTGTGATCCGCCCACGGGGCCTCGGCCTTCGCCGCGGCCTCCAGCTGCTTGGCGGCGGTCTGGGCGTAGGCGCTCATGCGGCCGAGGGTGCGCTGCTCCATGGCGTAGAGCTCCCGGGAAAGGCCGGAGGGATCCACCGTCAGCGGCATCAGATCGCCTCCAGTCGATAGAGCCGGTAGAAATCCCGACCGCTGAAGGCGCCGGAGCCCCGGGTGAGGGAAACGCGCCGGAGCGCGCCGTCCGCGAAGCGCAGGCGGTCGCCGGGCTGCACGGACACGGGAAAGCCCTGCGTCAAGTCCATGAACCATTCCGCCGCGCCGTCCGTCTCGCCGGGCAGCGCCAGCACCGGCAGCGCGCCGCCGCGCTTGAGATAGCGATAGCCGTGGATCTCGCCCAGACTGACCGCGTCCGAATCGGAATAAGGGTCGGCGGAGGGCCGCAGCGCCTCCGCCCGGGTGTAGGCGTCCGCGCCCAGCACGCTCAGAAGCGCCTTGCGTGCCGCGCCGGCATAGTCAGTGTGAATCATTCGCGCGCCTCCCGGGCGGCCTGCTCGGCCAGAATGGTGTAATTGCCCCGATACACCCGGGCGACGGTGAGCCAGTAATCCCGGTTGGACTGGAGCGTCACGCCGTCGGGCAGCGTCACGCCGGTGCAGCGGGACTTGAGCAGCGCGCCCTGATAGGCCGCCTTGCGCACGTCGCCGCCGGCCTCGTCCAGCAGCATCTCCAGCCGCCGGTCGGAAAGCATCCGCGCCGTCTCGTCCCGTTCCTCCAGCATGTCCTTCAGCGTCAGCAGCGCTTCCTCTCGTTCCATGGCCGCTCCTTTCCAGCTTCGTCGATTGGCGGCCCGCAGCCGCCGGTTCTGCGTGTTCATTTCGTCGGTTTGAAGGTTCTCTGCGCCGCCGCGGGCGGATTGCAATGTGCGTGTATTGTTCTAACGCGTTAGAACGCGTCTAACGCGGGGTTTTAGCGATTCTTCAGACGAGGACGAGTATTTCTCCACCCCAAATCCAAAGCCGCTCCTGCGGGCGCTCAGGCGCTCACAGAAAACCCAGAGCTTGCGCCGCTGCCAAAGGTTGGAATCCCAAAGGGATTCCAAGTCGGCAAAGCCGACCGCGACGGCTGAATCGGAGATTCAGACGCCGCGCCTCGGCGGCACAAGCTCGTCGCCTCGCACAGCGGAATCGCATTCACGCACCCTGTCAGGAGCTGGGATTGCCACCACGGCAATCCCAGCTCCGTCCCATTCCGCGCGGCAGCGATTGCGAGCGGCCTCAGGCCGCTCAGACCGCCGCCGCGGTGGCGGAGGTGGTGGCGATGGCTTTGCCGAGGGCGCTGCGGGCGGCCACGACGTACTTGTCGCCGGAGGAGGCGGTCAGCTCCGCGCCAAGGGTCAGCGCAGACCAGTCGGAGAGATCGTCGCCCAGCGCGGGGGCGGTCACGGCGGAACCGATCTTGTAGACCAGCTCGGCCTGAGCGGGCGCGCCCTCCACGGCGGTGATGCGGGTCTTGCCGGAGGAGCCGGCGACGTTGGTGGCGGTCAGCACGCCCAGCTTGGCGAAATGCACCGCGATGGCGCCGCGCTTGTTGTTGAGCACGAACGCGTCGAAGTAATCGCGGCCCTCCACCAGCGAGCCGGAGATGCCCGGCGCGTCCTCGTGGATGCGGTACTCGGAGATCTTGTGGGGCGCAGTGGTGGCCACGGGATGGGTGATGAGCAGATCCACGCCGTCGGGCAGACGGCCGCGGCCCGGCAGGATGCGCACGCCGTCCACCTCGCCCAGCTGGCCGGAGATGAGCATGCTCTGGGCCAGATCGCCGGAGCGCACGAACGAGCTGTCCAGACGGAGCAGCTTGTAATAGGCGGTGGAAACATAGGCGAGGCGGCCCTCGGCGGGCGCGTTCGCGTCGTTGAGCATGCCGTTGAGGTCGAGGAAGGTCTCGTAGGCGTTGGCCTTGGTGGTGGCGCCATAGGCCGCGCCGCCGGCGCGAACGGCCATGACCGACAGGCGATAGCGATCCACCATGGGCGCGATCACCTCGGTGATCTGGCGATCCAGCGCCTTGCCGGCGTTCAGCGCCGGATCGTCGGCCTCGTTGCCCTTGTCCACGGTGAAGGTGAACGCCTTGTCCTGCGACAGGGTCAGCTCCTGCACCGCGTCCTCCAGCTCCGCAGGAGTGCCGTAGCGGCTCGCGCCGGAGCGCTGATAGTCGTTCATGGGCACGGTGGGGACGCTGTGGACGACGACGGTCTTGGCGCCGATGAAATCGTAGTCCTTGTTGACGGCGGGCTCGGTGATGGACGCGGCGCTGAAGCGCTCGTCGATCTGCGGGGCGTGCTTAACGGCGTAATTGATGGCCATGTGATTTCATTCCTTTCTTATTTAGAGAGTTCAGCGGAAGAAGCCCTTGAGAAACGGATCGGCGGGTCGGGCGGGCTCGCGGGGATGACTGCCGACGGAGCCGGTGACGGGCACGGCTGTGCCCGCCAGCTCGGGCACCTCGTCCAGCACCTGGCGCACGGCGGCGATTGCGGATTCCTCGGTCAGCTCGCCTTCGCCCACGCCCGCTAGCCGGCGCACCACGTCCGTGCGCTCCGGTGCGACGCCCAGCGACAGGGCGGCCAGCCGCACCATCGTGCCCTTCAGCCGGTCGCGTAGGGCGTTGTTCTCGGCGTACAGAGCCTCGACAGGGTCGGGTGGAGCAGATTCCTCGGCGGCGGCTTCCGCTTCTTCGGACTGCGCCGCTTCGGCTTCGGCCTCGGCGGTGGCGGTTTCGGCTTCAGCATCCTCAGCGGCAGCGGCTTCAGCTTCGGCCTGTTCAGCGGCAGCCTCTTCGGTCTGCGCCGCTTCAGTCTCGGCGGTCGCAACCTCTTCGGTCTGCGCCGCTTCGGTTTCGGCAGTCACAGTCTCTTCGGTCTGCGCTGCTTCGGCATCGACCAGCGCATCTGCGGCAGCCGCGGCCTGCTCCTCGCCCAGCAGGGCCGTCAGCTTGGCGACGATCTCTTCCCGGGTCATTCGGCTTCACTCTCCTCTGCGTCGTTCAGGCCCAGCGCCGTGGCCAGATTGCCGGTCTTGTAGCGCTTTACGCCGGCCTCGATCTGGGCGCGATCCACGACAATGTTGTGGCTCTCCAGCCAGCGGGCGGCGTAGTCCAGCCGGTCGGAGATGGTTTTCGTCTCGTAGAGCTGCTGGGCGGCATAGACGGCCACGTCGACCCAGCTGTTGAGCATCTCCTGCTTTTCCTTGCCGGCCTTGGCCCGCAGCCACGGGATCAGGTAGCCGGTGACCAGCGTCGCCAGCACGGCCAGCGCCGCCTGAAGCAGCTCGGTCAGGTCGATGGCCGGGTGGGCCTCGACGGTCTCCGCCAGCGCGGGAGCCGTCAGGCACAGGCACGCCGCGAGCAGACAGAACAGGGTCAGTTTCATTCTTCTGGTCATGGAAATCATCTCCTTTGGTCGTTTCAGGGTATAAAAAATGCGCCCCCGCCGGGGCGGGAGAGCAGTTTTTCGGTTATTGGAGCCACGAATAGACAATGCTGGCCATCACGGCGCAGCCCGTGTCCCGCAGAAGCTCCCAGACGGCGTGCAGGCGCGCGGCGGCGGTTTCCCGACCGGCTAACAGGGCTTCCGCACGCTGAAAGCCCTGAGGCGTGAGCAGAAGGGCATTGCGCAGCACGCCCATGAGCGCGCCGGGGCTGTCCGGCTGGGGCGGCTGAAAGCGGCAGCCCTCGATCAGGCCGCGCATCTGAAGGGCGTAGAGCGTCCAGCCGAATTCACCGCTCTCCATGCCCATGGTCTTGGCCGTTACCTCGGCGAAGCTGCCGCAAGAGAGAGCCTCGGCATAGAGCGCCAGCAGAACCCGTTCCCATTTTTCGCGCGTTGGCATGTGCGTCGCACCTCCGTTTTCTCAGTTAATTCGCGCATTTCGCGCATGAAAAATGCCCCCGAAGGGGGGCAGAGATTAAACAGGTTGAAGCTCATCGTCCCAGCAGCAGGGGAGGCCATCCCATGTATTGTCAAGTTCCTTGACGCTGTCTAATTCGACGATGAAGTAGTGTTTCCCGTTCGCTGTTCCCTCATCAACAATGGTTCCGCGCTGCCCAGTCTTTGCAATGACAACATCTTCAAACAGTTTCATGGTCAGTCCTCCTTTCTAAAGCATGTGACCAGTTGGGGCTGTTCGCTGTTTGGTTCAAGTTTCCAAGCTACTTTGAATCGGTGTTCTGCAGGGCCCAGCGTAATATACTGTGAGTATCGCACGAATTTATACTGGTCGTCCCAACCAACCTCATCGAAAGGCGCACTCTTACACTTCTCCAGTATGTCCGCTCTCAGCCGCTCTCCATCCGCCGCGGACAGATAGCCCGCCTCGACGAAGTCGCGGTTGTGCTTGGCTCCCGGCTTCAGCATGAACTGATAGATCTTGCCATCCGGGATCTGCGGATTCCCCAGCATCGCTCGTGCGATGCTGTCCGTATCCATTGTAGCAAAATCCAGCGATTTGTCAAGCACAGACTGAACGTTTTCCCTTCGCTGCGCCTGCAGCTTCTCCTCGCGCCACCGCTGATAGTCCTTCTCCAGTGCCTCGTCCTTGGCTTCGCCCCTCGCCCATGCGCGCAGATGGCGCTCGTCGTCGGTGAGATCGGCCCGGTTGGAGAGGATTTCCACCGCCTCGTCCATGGGCGGCAGCACCTCGGTGCGATAGCACAGGCATTGGGGATGGGGCAGGGGCAGCTTGTCGATGGGCCAGATGCCCTCGCCCAGACCCTCGTCGTGCCGGGCGTATTCGTCGCAGACATCCTCGCCCCAATGCTCCACCTGCCGCTCGTAGTGGCTGTTGGACAGGTTCCACTTCAGCCCCTGACACAGCGGGTTCTTCTTCGCCGCGGCCTTTTCCGCGGCCCAATGGGCGTGGGTGATGGCCGTGCGCGCCAGCCGCAGCGCGTTGTAATCCACCTTGCGGTCGAAGGGAATGTCCGGGTAAAGGGTGTGCCAGCTCACCGGGCAGGCGGCGGAGGGATTGACATAGGCCTCCAGCTGCTTCGCCAGCGTCAGCGCGTCCAGCTGCTGGGCCACGCCCTGCTGGAGAATCTCGGCGATGTTGCCCTCCAGCCGACCTGTGGCCGACCAGATGCGCTGGGAGAGCATGCGCCCGTCGGTGTACAGCCTGCCGTCGATCATCGCCCGCAGCGCCTCCGTGGGCACGCTGGACAGCGTGGAAACGAAGCTGTCGTCCACGCCCGCTTGGGCGGCGACCTGACGAAGGTATTCCTGCTCGCATTCCACCCGGGCCTCGGCGGCCCTGCGCGCGCCGTTGACCGTCGCCGTGTAGACGCCCTCGCCCAGCCGCTGAATCTCCTTGTCCAGCTCGGCCTTGTAGGCTGTGAGCCAGCGCTCGGTCAGGCTCCCGGCCTTCGCGGCGGCGATCTGCTGTTCAATGGCCTTGGCCGCGCGGCGGTACAGCTGCTTAATCAGCCGGTCGGTGATGGAGATCTGGGACAGCAGTTCCCGGCGCGCGGTGCGCATCAGGCGCTCATGCAGATCCATTCAGCTCACCGTCCAGCCGAAGCCCGTACTCGTCCTCCAACAGCCGCTTTTCCCGCAGAATCTGCTGAAGCTCCTCGTCCGGGTCGTCGTCCGGCTGCCATTTGGCGAGGAAGCTGCGGCGGCTGCGGGCCTGCTGGGCAACCTCGTTCAGATCCTGAGCGCGCTCCTCGTCGTCGTCGTCCATGATGGGATACAGGTGATCGATGTTCAGCGTGTAGTCGATCTCGGGCAGCTTCTCGCCGGCCTTGCGCGCCAGCTTCAGCGCAGAGTCCACCAGCCACGTCAGCGCCGCGTCCCAGCCGGAGGCCCAGCGCTCCTCGCACCGGCACTGCAGCGACCAGTACAGTGCGCGCATGGCTCGGCCAGACGTGCCCAGCCCCGTCAGCAGGTCGGGCGTGATTTGCGGCACGCTGAGCAGCGCGTGCATGTCGTCCTTCAGGCGATCCAGCGTCTGGGTCATGTGGTCGCCGTAGGCGAACGTCGTCTCCAGCACCTGCGCCTTGGCCTGATGAGGGCTGCCCGGCTCGGTCTGGAGGTCGATCATGGCGTTGGGGGCGATCTGGATGCTCTGCACGGATTCCGGGCTGGCGTCGATGAACAGCTTCTGGCCGAACATCTGGAACTTCAGCGCCTCCACGTCGTCCGATTTTGTGCGGTTGTAGGCTCTCTGGCTGCCGATCAGCTCGGCCACGTCGGATTCGCCCAGCAGATCGCCGCTCAGGCCGCCGTTGACCACCACGAACACCGGCACGAAGTCCAGACCGGTGCAGTGATGGCTGTGGTCGATGCGCACCGGCTGGCCGTAGCCGTCGTAGAGCCCCTCGTCCAGATAGCACACGCCGTTCTCCAGCGCGTAGCGCTGCTTCCAGAAGCGCTGCTTCGACCGCTCGGTCACCGTGTCCGGGGTGGTGAAATAGCAGAACAGCGCCTTGGTCACCCGGCGCGGATGACAGTCGTCCGTTTCATAGAAGAACTCCAGCGACGGCGCGAAGCGGAACCGCACGCCCTCGCCGGGCTCGTAGACCAGCTTCAGCGCCACGCGCTTGCCGACGAAGGCGTCCCGAACGCCCTTGAGCAGCTGCTCGGAGTAGGCGTTGCGCTCCAGCAGCTCGCTCAGCCAGTCGTTCAGCCGCTCGGCAGCCGCGCCGTCGCGCGCCGCATCCCGGGGCTTGATCGTCAGCTCCGGCGGACGCGCGCACATGTGCCGGCTTTCATCGTTAATCAGCTTCTTGATCCAGTTTGTCTGTATGCCGTCCCCGCCGTCGGCATGGCCGTCGTACAGCTCGTAGTAGCGCAGGATTTCGTCGAACTCCTGCAGGAGCGAATAGCCGTAAACGCCGCTCGCCTCGGTGCGGATCAGGTCGCGGTATAGCTGGGAATTCATCTTCGGCCCCTTCCTGAGTAAAACACTCTCCTTCGGTTCAGCCCGCCCTGTATGGCCTCGGCCAGACCGGTGGTCGCGTCCGGCGCGTCGTCGTGGGCGTTGCGGCCCTTGCGCTGGAATCGGATCATGGCCTGAGCGTAGTCCGGCCAGCGCCTTTTCCAGTCGTCCGGGTACTTGATGTGTCGCTCCACGAACGGCGACTGTGTCAGCATGCGCGCCACCTTGTTGTCCCGCTGGTTGCGCGGCGTAAATCGCGTGCCGCGCCAGCGGTAGCGCTCCCAGAGGATGCGTTCCACATTGCGCATGAAGCCTCGGCCGCCGTTGTTGCTCTCCACGATGCACTCGCTGACGCGCAGCTCGTAGAGCATCCGCGCCGTCTGCAGCTCCGTGCGCTCCATGGGTTCGTCGGTGTAGAGCACATCCAGCACATAGCCCTCGCCCTCCAGCACGTCGGCGGCGATGGCGCAGAGGTAGTCCGCGCCGGTGTCGGCGGTGTCAATGTAACAGATTCTGCGCGCGCTCTGCGGCTCCGGCGGCGCGTCGTAGGTGGTGAACGTCTGATACAGCGCGCCCTTCAGATCCACCGGGGTCTGGTGGTAGTTGGCCGCCAGAATCTCCGGGCTGGTCACTCGGGCGCGCGCGTCGTAGGTCTTGCGGCTCAGCAGCTCCGGGCACAGCATCTCGCCGTTTTCCATGGGCGTTTCCATCTTGATGTAGAGCCAGTCGCCCGGCTCGTCGGCCATCACGCGCCCCGCCAGATCCCGCGAAGCCCAGCGCGTCATGACGATGACCACCATCGCGTCCTCCTCCAGTCGGGAGAGGAACGCGTCGGTGTACCACGCGTACTGCGCGTCGAGGAAATCGTCGTTGTGGGCCTCCTCCGGCAGCTTGATCGGGTCGTCGATGATGCCGACGTTAAAGCCGATGCCCGTCATGGTTCCGCCGAAGGACGTCGCCAGGAACGAGAAGTACTCGCCCTCCAGCGCCCAGATGCCCCGGGCACTGTCGCCATAGCGCAGGCGCACTTCCGGGAAGATGTCCGAATAGACGATCTGATCCGGGGAAGCCTTTTCCTCTGCGATCTGATCGCGCACGCCCTGAGAGAAGCGCCCGGTCAGAATGTCGTTGTAGGAGATCACGCCGATGCGCGTGTCGTGCCGTTTGCCATAGGCCCATTGGTTGAACCCGGCCATGGAGTAACTCTTGCCGTGCCGCGGCGGGATGGAGAGCACCAGCTTGCGATAGGGCGTGCCGTCCGGCTTGAGCAGCTTTCGCTCGAATACGCCCTGAAGCACATCCGAGATTTGCTTCAGGTGCGGGCGGCTGTCCTTGAAAAACCTCGGGTCGCGCTGCTTCTGGAATTCCCAGAGCGACGCCCGGCAGCGCTCCAGCCGAATCGCTCGCGCCGCGATGGCCGAAGCGTCGACGGGCGTGCTGCGTCGCTGGGCAGCTGCGCCCGTTTTCCTCGTCGCCATGGGAATCACCTCTTTTCTGCAATAGGAATTGAGCGCCGGCGATCACTCGCCGACGCTCTGCAAGGAGGAAGGCTCGGAAGCTCTGAACGCTCAGGCTCCCGAGATAGGGAGGGCGCGCCGCGGCAGGCTCCGCAGAAGCGCCCATAAATCCTTGCATATGATCTCTTCCTCGCCTGCCGGGGACGAATCAACCCGGCAGGTCTGAAAAATGCTTATTCGTGCGCCTCGATCAGGCCAACGTCAATGTGCTTGCGCTCGTCCAGCACGTCGATGCGGATGGTGCATCTGCGGCGGCGTTTGTCCCATTTCCGAATTATCCGCTCACGTCCCGCCAGCGGGCCGGAGCGAACGACAATCTTGCCGTCGATCTCCGACGCGGTGGAGATTCCCCACGGTCGACCGCTCTGATCGATGTCCAGAATCCAGCGCATCTGTTTCTCCGGCACGGGCTGAAATTCGCCGTTGCCCGGCAGAATCCGCAGCGTATACGGAATCTGCGTCATCCGATAGTAGTTCCACAACGACAGCGTGACGCAGGCGAAAACGTAGCCCGGAATCATCACGCGCTCCCGCTCCCGCCACACGCCGCCGGACAGCTCCGGCAGAATGCGCGTCGGCGCGATGGCGTCAATCCCCAGCGCGTTCAGGCGCTGACAGCACTCCGTTTCCGTGCCCGTCATCACCTGAATCACATACCACTGCGGCATCTCCGCGTGGATCGTCATCCCTGATCGCCTCCTCGATAGAATCCAGCAGCTCCGGACGATTGCGCAGCAGTCCGCGCAGCCAATTCATCCGATCCTCGTCCCGCTCTGTCTCGCTCACATCCACGCGCTCCAGCGTCTGATCCCGATAGCGATAGGTATACGTCGAGGCTCGGTTGGCTTGAATGGCCAGCTTCAGCGCCGATTCGATGGGAATGTCATCGATCTCCTCCGCGCCATCCTGGATTCGGCGCATCAGTCCGTCCTGAATCAGCGCGGCCACATAGGCCGAAAGATCCGCTGGGCTGTGCTCCTCCATGTACTTTGCCACCATGCGCATGCGCTCGTTCATCAGAGCCAGCTGCTTCGCGTCCCGGTTGTACCGCGCCGCATAGCGCTGGATGGCGCTGGTGCTCAGCCGGATCCCGCACTGGGCCTCCACCTCGTCGGCCATGTCGCGATAGGTCAGGCCGTTGCCCGCGTCGCTCAGCATCGCCTCCAGCTCGGCCCGCGTCTGCTGCGGCAGCTGGTCAATGCTGGATTTCACGCGGCTGCGCGTTCGCTTCGCCACGGGAGCTCACCTCCCGTCGGCAAAGATGACGCTCGCGTCCCGCACCGTGCCTTCGACCACATCCTGGCCCTTGTCGGTGATGCGCACCAGCACGCCGCGCATGGGGTTGACGGTCGGCTCCTCCGGGTGAATCACGGCGATGTAGCCGCGATCCATCAGGAAGTTGACGCAGGGCACGATCTCGCTGCTGATCTCCGGGTTCACCGGCAGCAGCGACAGCTCCAGCGTCGAAACCATCATCGGCGCGCTCTGGCTGTCGTACAGCGCGGCCAGCACGCTGCCGCGGGTGATCTTCTTCCGGGTGATCTCGGTATTGCTGATTCCCATGCTTCATTCTCCTTTCTCGCGGCCCTTAATGCCGGCGATGTCTGCTCCGATGTCGGCGATCATGTCCGTGATCTTGTCCAGCTTGGTGTTCTGGGCGGTGGTCACCCGCAGGAATTCGTCCCGCAGCGTGTAGTTGATCGGCAGCTCGGAGATCAGGCGGTTCACCCGCTCCCGATCCTCCTCCTGCCGGCCTTCGATGCGCTTAAACCGCGCGTCGTCCGCGTCCCGCTGGCGGCGGATGAAGTACAGCAGCGCCGCCCACATCGCCGCGATCAGGCCGGTCACAATCCAGAAGAACCATTTGTTCTCCATCAGATCCTGCATGGCGTACCCTCTCAAAACAAAAATACTGTCAGGGGCGTTTCCGCCGCTTGACAGTATTTTACAGACTTTCTTCGTCCAAGGTTACGCGATAAAAATCATCCGCCGTCCAGCACGTCCGCAAGGCCGATTTGCGCAGGCCGAACCTCGCTGACGATGCGCTGCACCTCCCGCTCCGAAAGGCCGTACTTCCGGGCGATGCTCCGCGGACTGGCATTCTTCTGCAGGTACTCGGCCCGAATCCACCGGCGGCGCACCGTCGCGTACACCGCGTCCGTCAGAGGGATGTACATCGTCTCCCCGCCGAAGGTCTCGCACAGCTGCAGTGTCGCCTGCACGCCGATCACCTCGGCCAGCTTCCGATGCGCTGCCGGCAGCATGTCCATGGTCACTTCCGCTTTCCAGTCCATTCTTCATTCCTCCTTCCTGCTTCTGCGCTCCGCGCGCCCTCCCTTCTGGATGGCCTTCAGGGCCTCGATCATCCGGCGCGCGCCGTCGATGCTCAGGAACTTCACGTCGCTCACCCCGGCCTTCGCCTCCAGAAACCCTCTCAGCCGGCTGGGGTCTCCCGCCCAGCCCATCTCCCGGGCCAGCCGCAGAATGTAGAGCTGCTGAGCCTCGCTGGCGCGGTTCGGAACGTCTCGTTCCACGCCGGCCAGCACGTTCAGCCGGTCGATCACCCGGATCGCCTGTTTTCCGGACAGCTCCCGGATGGAATCGCACCCCGTCAGCCCGCGCACGATGTCGTGCAGCTCGTCGTCTCCGACGCAGAGCGTTTTCGCCATTGCGAAGATTTTGCCCCGCTGCCGCGCGGTCATTGCCGTCGTCGCCATTTCCTATCCCTCCAGCTTTGCAGCGTCCACATCGTAGCCGAACACGTCCTCCACGATCAGCGTGGCGCCAACCTCGGCGATCTGCTCCGCGCCATACTTCTTCAGCGCGTCCTTGTCCACCCGAGGCTCCGGCTGCACCACGCAGTCCGCCATGTCCTTGGCCCGTAGCCGCGCCACGATGGCGGCGACCTTCTCCTTCGCACTGGGCAGCGAGATGCGCGTGGAGCGCCGGAAGCCCACGCTGCCGAAGGTCAGAAGCTTGCTCTTGCGGCCGTCCATGTCGTCCCGATGGGTCTGGGCGTAGTCCCGCAGCGCCAGCTCCAGCTCGGCCACCTGCGCCTTCAGCGGCGCGGCCCGGTCGGCGGCGATGGTCTTGGCGTTGGCAATCTGCTCGTTCATCACGCTCTCCAGTGCCGCGATGTCCCGCTGGTGCTCTCCGATCATTCTCAGCGCCTCGTCACACTCCTGCCAGCTGTGCAGGGTAATCATGTTCAGCTTCTTCCTCGCCATAGTGGATGTTCCCTCCATTCATCGTCATGCTCGCCATCATCTGCGCCTGCGACAGAGCCGCAGTCATCGCGCGGATCTGCACCCGCAGCAGCTCCTCGACATCCCCCGGAGTGTTGCAGGTGTCGTCTGCGATCTCACCAATCGTGTCTCCAGCGGCAAACCGCCGCGCGACCTCTTCAGCAAATTCCCGTGTGAAGCTGTACTCAGGCACGCTTCATTCCTCCTTCAGCTCGTACCCGCCGCCCTCGCGGCATTCGTTCTCCTCGTTGATGCGGCAGCATCCATCTCCCAGATAGTGCCTGCATCCCTCGCAGGATTCCTTCATCGTTCTCCCTCCCTTCGTCGTATCCCATGAGCGCCGCGCCCCTTTCGGGGCGGCCCCGGCTTGCACGGGGCTGGGCCTTGCGGGTCACGCTTCGTAGATGTCCTTGACAGCTTCATAGAGTTCACCGACGTTATAGGTGCTCGGCAGCCCCTGCTCCTTCCGCGCTGCTTCGAATTCCTTTCGCCGCTGCGCCAGCAGCAGCACCTTGGCAGTTCCGACAGCCTCCTTGTCTGGGCTTCCACATCCATGCCCCATCATTTCAATCATAGCCCAGCAAATGTAGGGAAACAGGTCGTACAGTTTTTCCGCCTTCAGCAGCGCTTTAGCTCCTTCAATGAATCTCTCGTGGTTCAGTCGCTTTTTTACCGGCGGGAGTACTCCCTCCGCGCGCAGCTGCTTGCGAATCTTGGCTCGCTCCTTCTTTTCGCGTTCTGTCAGCTTCTTCGTTGCCATCCCAATCGCCCCTTTCTCAGCGCGTATAGATGCTCTGAATCGCCTCGTGCAGCTCCTCTGGACGCGCGCCTGCGATCTGCCGCTCCGCCTCCTCTTCCCGCAGCACCCGCTTCAGCTCCGGCAGCAGCCGCGCGGCCATGCCGGGAAGATAGCCGCCCATGGTGTAGTAGAAGTCCTCAAACACGTCCTCATACCCATGCGCATCGGCCCATCTGTAAAAGTCCGCTTCGGTCTCGCATTCGTCCAGTTCGCAGCGGCACTCGCCCAGCCAGTCCGCGTCCTCGCCGCTGCACCGCTCGCAAAACCACCTCCAGATTTCCTCCCGGGTCTTGTCCTCGTCCAGCACGCGCCTTTCGTCGTGGCCATCGGCCAGCTTGCCCGCAATATACTCCGTTCCTGCCCTCAGCAGGAAGCGCGCATACCCCTCGTCCCCGGCGCCGTCCCAGCGGCAGCCGTAATTCCCGAAGTCGCTGATGACGTGCATCTCCAGCTGGTGCTGGGCGGCGCTGTACTCCAGCGTCACGTCGCCCAGCCACTCGCCCCGCGCGCCGCGCAGCGCGTACTTGCACACCTCCGCGCCCTCCGGCGTTTGCAGTCTCCAGACCCTGCGGCTCGTTTCCATGCTCTCTCGCTCCTTTCCTCAGTACAGCAGCTTGTACTTCTTCGCGCCCCGGAAGATTGCGTCTGTGATCTGTCCGCCCTGGGCCACGTCCAGACAGATGTTCAGCAGCTCCACGAAGTTGCCCATCCCGCCGTGCATCACGTCCGTGGCGATCTGGATCAGCCCCTTCCGCGCACCGTCGCTCAGGTCGTATTCCCGCAGCATCTCGCGCACCTCGCTCTCCTGCACGCCCTTCATCTCGATCAGACAGTTGCGGCGGGTGATCTGCGCCATGTTCAGCGCGCTGGTGCCGCCCTTGGTCAGCGCGTCCTTCAGCACCAGCGTGCCCGCCAGCAGCGCCGTGGTGGGCGTCTCGTCGCACAGCTTGCGCAGCGTGTCCAGCTTTTTCACGTTGTCGCCCCGCAGGTTCTCGGCCTCGTCGTAGATCACCATCGCCCCGGGGCGGTTGTTCAGCTCGCCCAGCAGCTGCTTCGTCGCCCGCATGACGCTGCCCGGCTTCAGCGCAAAGCCCATGGCCTCGGCGATGCTCTCCAGCAGGTCGTGCGTTCCCATGTACGGCCAGCAGTTGACGTAGTAGGTGTTGTCCCGCTGCCGCACATACTCCCGCAGCACCGTGGTCTTGCCGGTGCCCGGACAGCCGATCATCACGCACATGGCGTTCCGCCGCCGGAAGCTGTCCATGGTGTTGATCGCCCGGCGGAAGTCCGTCGTCGAGTAGATGCGCCCGCCCAGACCGAAGCGGTTTTCCACAGGCATTTCCGCCGCCGGCTCTGCCGCGCTGTCCGCGATTTCCTGCTCCGCCGGCTCCACGCCGTACTCGTTCTCCAGATACTGCGCGAGCGTCTCCAGCTTGCGCGAGTCAGGCATGTAACCGTTGTTCACCAGCTGGCTCAGCGCCGGGCGGCTGATTCCCGTGGCGGCCTCCACGCCCGCAAGGCCCTTGCCGTCGTTGCCCTTGGTGTCCCGGATCCGCCGCAGCGCCCCGCGCACCTGCTCCCTGTCCATTCTCCTCGCTTCCATGCTCATGCTCCTTTCTGCGTTCTCACGTCCACCTTGCGGCCCGAAAACGTCCGTGCCAGCTTCTCCGCATCCGAAAGCGGATCCGCCCGACCATCCGAGTACCCCTTGCGATACGCCCGGTCGCACTCCGAGCGAAACTTCACGTCGTAAACCTCCCTGCGCAGCGCATCCTTCTCCCGCGCCGCCCGATGCTCCACCACGCGCACGCAGCCCTTGTGGTAGGCCACCGCTCCGCCGCCGATGGCGGCTCCCGCGGCAAACAGCAGCACTCCTCCGATCACAGACATTTTCGTTTCCTCCTCATTATTCTTGATGTGGCTAGCCACGACCGCCCCGGGAAAGTCCCAGAGGCGGTTTCGACCGGTCGCCGTCCAGTGCTCGTTCAGGTGGCAATTCTCATTTAATCCGCGCCCTTCAGACGCTTCGGTTCAGGAAAAACTCGTCCACGACGCTCCAGTTTTCGTCCTCGCTCGCCTGCTTGCGCTCCGATCGGCGCTTTGCGGTGCGCTCGGCCTCCATGTGCGTGATGGTGCCCTTCTCGCTCTCGTCCACGGCATCGTAGTACAGATTGCCGCTGGCGCGCTTTCCGGGAGCCTTCGCGCCCCGGGCGACGATGCGCTGCCGCACCTCCATTTCCTGCCGCTTCTGCAGGGCCACATGCCGCGCCACGCGCTCCTCGTCCTCGCCCACGAACTGCATCGCCCCGCGGATCTCCGCGTCGCAGATGAAGCTGGAATCCTGCACGTTCCGCACCGTGATGCTGTCCATCTCGCAGTCGCTGAACTTGATGACCACATGCTCGCCCGTATGGTGCAGCAGCTCCGGCGCCCAGTAGATGCGCCCGCGGAACTTGACGCCCTGGGTCGTCACCACGCGCTCGGCTTCGCCCATCCGCAGCTCGTCCAGCACCGACCAGCTGAAGATCTCGCTGCGCGCCTTCGGCAGCCTCGCATAGCGCGCCGCCGGGGCTTCGCCGTTGTATCCGGCGTGGGGATGGTTGTGGTATGCCGGCAGGATTTCGTTCTGGAACACGTCCACGAACTCGTCCATGCTCATCAGCTCGCCCCGCTCCGCCCAGTGCCTCAGCGCTCGGTCGAAGTTTTCCGGGCGGTCGCCCGGCCTGCCGCCGCAGTAGCCCCGCAGCTGCCGGCAGTACCGCTCCTCCAGCGTGCGGAAGAATCGCTCCACCGGCTTCGCCCAGCCGTGATACGCCTTCGCGTGCACCGTCTGAATGCGCAGCGTCTGCATCACGCTCGCGCCTGTCAGCCTCAGGAACATGTCCTGCATCATCTCCGGGTCGCGCCGCCGCCAGTACTCGGTCTCCTCGTCGCCCTCGAAGCGCTTGCTTCGGTAGTCCTTGCCGTTGTCCACGTAGATCCATTTCGGCGCGCCGTAGACCTCGCTGCCCGGCTTCTTCGCGATGGCCCGGGCCAGCGCCTCGGTGATCGTGCCGCTGTTGGGGTTCAGACTGATGCACCAGCCCACCAGCATGCCGCTGCCGATGTCGTACCACGCCGTCAGCCACGGCCGCACGGGCTTCCCGCGCTCGTCCAGCACGAATACGTCGAACTGATGATGGTCGCCGAACCAGCCCTCGTTCACCATGTTGGGCTTGGCGCGCACGGTCTTCGTCATGTACTGCGCCTCCCACGCCTTGCGCCCGTAGCGCGCGTAGGTCGCGTCCGCCGGATTGATCCCGGCGATGGCCCGGTTGACCGCGTGGCGGTTCTTCGGCGGCTGGATGCCGCGCCCGGCCTCGCCGCAGGCGGGGAAGTGCTCCGCGAGCTCGCTGGCCTGCAGCTGAGCGTGGGCGCGGCTCTCGGGATTGTACGGACAGTCCCGGCATCCGTCCGGCCCCAGCTCCCGCGCGTCCGATGCGATCATGTCCAGAATCGTCGCGCCCTTGAGCTTGTTCGCGTCCAGATACAGCTCGTAGATGCGCCGCTGGGCCTCCATGCACATCGTGCGGCTTTCGCCCTTGTCGCTGCGCCCCGAGCGCACCAGCCCTCCAAGGCCCGCGTCGGCATATCGCGCCTCCAGCCGCCGCAGCGTCATCCGGCTCATGCCGTGCTCCGCCGCAATCCGATCCACCGCCTCCATCAGGCCCTTCCCGCCCTCGGCGCGGTATCCCATCATCTGCAGCACCGCCTGCTGACGCTCCAGCAGCTTCCGAATCCCCGCTTCGCCGACCCGCGCCGCATACGCCCCGAGGTCGAACTCCTCCTCGTGCGGATGCACCGCCGCCTGTCCGCGCTCCTCCCAATACCGAATCTGAGCCTCCGCCGGCAGCGCCGTCAAGGGAATGCGGTAGGAGATGCCACCCTGACCCGCTCCGCCTTCCGCACATTCAGCGGGGAGAATCCCTGCCTGTATGTTGCTTCGGATGGTGCGTTCTGCTTTCCCGGTCAGCTGAGCAGCGGTAGAGGAGTCAATGTAGACATTCGTCATCATACCGCCTCCATTCAGCAGCAACGGCTTTCGCCGTCTGCATCATCGAAGAACATTTCCCACATTTGAACAGTGGTCAGCCCAAACACCTTGGCGATCTTTTGCGCGATCTGAGGCGACGGCCTACGGTAGCCGGTTTCATATGCTGCAATCGACCGGCAAGACGTGCCCACTGTTTCGGCAAGCTGCTGGCGCGACATTCCTCTCTGCTGTCGGATGTTTGTCAACTGATTCATAATCTCACCCCTTCGACAGATGCACAATTTGTTCATCAGAAGATATGATAACACAAATTGTGCATGCGGTCAATAGTAAAATCACAAAAAGTGCATTTTAACATAGCACAATATGTGCTAAACTCTTTATGAGGTGATTTGTGTGCTGCCAAAACGTTTTTCGGAGCTAAGGGAACAACACAATTTGACCCAAGGACAGCTAGCCGACCTCTTAAATATGAGTGTTCGCGCGATCGCAGCTTGGGAATCTGGTGAGAGAAAACCGCCTATAGATAAGCTGGAATGGTTGGCCGATTACTATGATGTTTCCACCGATTATCTTTTGGGCCGCACCGACGTTCCTAATATGTACTCTCACGGGACAGCCGATGTCAAAGGGACTTCGTGGCAGATTTTTTCCAACACAAAAGACCTGTCCCCGGAAAACCGGGAACAGGTTGAACGTCAGATCCAGGGCGCTATGGAGGACGATCAGGAGGTCATTTTGCAGTGCAGCTCTCAGGATGATCTTGAAAAACTAGTTCGACGAATCGTCGAGCAAGTCTGCCAGGAACGAGACAAACAAAACGACGATGGTCAATAATCAGGACGACACGTGAATCACCTCTGGCTTCAGGGGAGTTGGGCATGGCTACGACGATTTGGCTGCGGCAAATGTTATCCATAAGAGACTCCCTTTCTTTTCTCGTCTGGGAGCCAGCTACCCGATGTATTTGTCCACGCGTTGACATCCATATTATAGCATACTAGATCGGCGTTGTCCCTGAAAATTTACGGCTGTATTTTTATACATATTATGCAGAATTGCATGCAATTTCCGAGATCATCCGTGATTTTGACGTATTTTCACAGTATATAATAGGTAGGAATATTTCAAAACAGTGATGCCTTTGTGATGCCTTTGTCTTGCGTTTGTGGCGCCTTTGTTTTCCTCGATTCTGGCATGCTTAATTCTGCCCACCAAACGCCGAAACCCATTGCGCCGCAAGGGTTCTAACGCCATACCGCATCGCGTTTAACGCGTTCAAACGCCACGTTCACTCTCCGCCCAAAACGCAGAAAAACGGCATTTTCAGCCGCTTCTCCGAATTTTCGTGTTCAAATAATCCGAACAGATGCCGTTTCCCATCTGTCCCGTTCAACGCCCTCCAAAACCGCCAAACCCCTTGCAATCACGCACTTTTTCCCACTATTTTCCCACCACCTCCCGTCCAATCCCACCCAATCCCGTTTTCACAAATAATCTGCTCCATCACAACTGCCGGGCGATGTGCATGGCAGCCTGATAGCACAGGAGCGCCTTTTCATCAGCCATGCACATCACCGCCTTGGCCATATCGATGCGCAAGATAACAGCCCCGGGAGCAGAACTTTCGTGGGCGGCTTCTGTACTGCATGAAAATGCCGCCGCAGTGCTGGCACTCGGCAGGATACAGCTTCTTTCGATCCATCTGTTCCGGATGCGCTTTCCACCATGCCATACGGCACTTGGGTGAACAAAAGCGCTTCTGCCGATGTCCGGGAGACTGCTGAAGTAAAGCGCTGCATTGCGGACAGCGATCAGCATGAGTGACAGTTTGGGGTACGGACATCGTTTCTGCAGTTGCAGGATTGCGCCTGCAGTAGGACTTGACAGTATTGACGGATATGCCGAGTGCCAAAGCTATTTTCCCGAAGCTGATGCCGACTGCCCGGAGTCTTAAAGTCTGCTCTTTTTGCTGTTGGGTCACGCTTTTTCTCCAATCCAGAAGGCGTGTTGGATGCTGCCTTCTGGCGATAAGCGAAGGAAAGCGGGGATTCGAACCCCATTCAGAAGTAAAATATGAATTTGGCGCATGCATATTCAAATGTTTGCCGCACTTAAGAGCGCATTCCTTTGATTTAACTATGCCAGAATGTTGAAAAAGCCAAATTGTGTGCTATAATAATCTTGGTGTATTCTATCGAAATGTGATACGCCAATAAAGCTCTGAAGCCTTCATGGATGCTGCCCACCAGTGGCATGAAGATCTGAGTGTCAGAGGGATTCACTTTGCCGATTCAGTTGCGGAGGGCGAAGCTATATGGGTGATAGGGTGTGGCGCTATGGTTGTCTTTTTTGCCGAACGGGCGCAGAAGCGGCCATCGCCGGATACATCAACCAGACAATGATTGGAATTGAAGCCATTGCTCCGATACGTACCCGCCGCAAGACCGTTGCCGGAAAGGCCATCGAAGATCAGGTTCAGCTACTGCCTGGGTATATTTTCTTCCGGACCGAAACCGATGAACAGCCTACCCAGCTGACCCATATCACCCATGTACTCAAACTGCTGGAGTACGACAACCTCAACTGGAAACTGACCGGCAACGACAGAGAATTCGCAGAATTCCTATTCGACAACGAGCGGCTTCAGTCGCCGCGCGTTACTTTTATCGACGGCAAGCTCCATTTTGAGGACAGCTTCCTCTATGGACATGACGATGCAGTGGTTCGTGTGAATCGGCGAAAACAGACAGTGGAGGTACGACTGGAAATCGACAAATTGGCGTTTTGGATTGGGTATGTTGAAGCATGATGCTCGAGTTCCGATGCGCTTCTGATAAATGAAATGGTGAAAGAACTATGACGGTTCGTATTTCATGGGATCGCTATGAAGTTGCTCTTCTCTTTGATACATACGAAAGAGTAGCTGGCGGTTCTGACACAAATTCAGAAGCTGTAAAGCTTTCTGAATCCTTGCGCACCCTCGCCACACGCAAAGGCATTTCGATAGATGAAACTTACCGAAACGTCAATGGAATGAAGATGCAGCTTGCCAATGTACAATACCTTTTCACTTGCGGCCAGAAAGGATTGTCCGGCGCATCAACTGCAATTCGCCAGATGTATGAACTGTACAGAACGGACTATACGGAATACCAGATGATTCTGAAGGAGGCGATTCGATTGACTGGTTCAAACGCATCAATTGAAGATGCTTTCTTTACATATACCAAGAAACGTATGCGCCTCTCTCCTGATATGATCGCTGATTATATGCAGAAGGCTGCCGCTTATTGCCATCTGAAGCAACCTCTTCTCGGCATGGCAGATGTTAAGGCTGTACGGAATGTGCAACAGAAGGTTGCAGAAGGCAAATTACTGCGTTTTCAGTACGGAAAGGATGCTCAGACAATCCGCAGCGTAGCGCAGCTCTATTATGCCTTCATCAAAAGCTATCGTGCGCCCCAAGAAGAATCGTCAGTGCAGAAAATATCAGCAGAGGAACAAACTAAAGCTGCATTGGATGGTGCCTCTGATATGCGCATCACAGATACTGAGGGCGATTCTGAGCATCAGGCTATGATAACAATGGAAGAAAACAATTCCTTGTCGCCTGAAATACGGAAGCGTATCCTGTCATCTGTTTCTGAATATTTTCCTCATGGTATTCGCCCTGCGTCCATCATCGATATTAACAAGCTGAAGCGTGTATATCAAAGCAAATTTGACGAGGACGTGCCTGCTGATATAGACATGGTGTCTCTGCTGATGAGCGGAGGCTTGAAAAGCGGCGAAAAAGTCCATTTTCTTTCAGAAGATCAGCAGCAAAGTTTGCGGAATCTAATCATGGACATCATTAGAAGTGGCCATCGAGTGATTTATTACAGTGAACTGCTTTCTCTCCACGGTGAGCTGTTTGAGGCGTGTCATATTTATGAGAGCCCGTTGATGAAGACCGTATTACAAAGCATTTTGCCGGGGTGCATCTATAAGGCAGAATGGCTACTTGCGAATCAAAAAGCGAACGAAATAGAAGAAATCACCGAGGCGTTTGGAGCTGACGTTATACTAACCTACCAGCAATTAAAAAACCGATGCCCGTATCTTACCATGAGCGCCATCAAGTTGGCACTTTCCCGCTCTGACAGGTTTGTCTGGTCGTCCCCCGAAACCTATGCACAGGTGGACTTAATCGAACTCGATCCGGCGGAGATCTCAGATATTGTCAATCGAATTTTTCCCCTGATCAGGGAGGAGGGTTACTTCTCGCTGGCCCAACTACCGATCGAAGAAAGCTGTGGGCTGAATCCACAGGTATCCTCCAGTGCCGTGCGGGACGCAATCTACAATCGGTATATGTCAAATGAATTCACACGCAACGGACTTATCGTCAAGCGACAGGGGATTCACTTGACTACTTATCAGTTGATGGAGACTTGGTTAAAGGGACTGGATCAGGTGACGCTGACGGAAGTCGAGGATTACGAGCGCGAACTAACAGGCCATCATGCGATGCTCGGCATTATCGCTGCCAGCAATACTATGGTTCGCATCGATCATGATCATTACGTTAGTGATGCTTCCATTCAGTTCAATGTGGACGCAGTTGATTATGCGATATCTCTGTTTGCGGGAAATAGGATCATTCCGATTACCGCAATCACCAGTTACACGTCCTTCCCAGACGTACCAGGGTATAACTGGAACTTGTACCTGGTGGAGAGCTTCCTGCGTCGCTTTAGCAAACGGTTCACCATCGATGGCAGCCCAGCGCAGATGAGCTATGTGGGTGGCATTTCTTCAGCTGACAGGCATTTTGCTAACTATGAGGATCGCCTGGCTCACGCTGTCATCCAGGATGGTATCACACTGACGGAAGAAGCCATCGGCCGTTACTTGACAGAGCGCAAATACATCCTCCGGCGCAGCGAAACAGTGCGGAAGACGCTCGATAGGGCCAGAATTTTAAATGAACAGCGAGGTGATTCCAGTGTTTGGATATGAATATGACGCAGAGACTGGCGGATTGCTGCTCAACGATTCGACACCCAACTCTTCCAAGGAACCTCGTCCGGTATATGCCACCGAGATGCGGATGCTGCACATGGATGAGTGGTTCTCCTTTGAAGATCAAAATGACTACCCCTATATGTGGGCAGAGGCAGCCAGTTACTATTATCGTGGCCAGTTGGTCGCTAGGACAAAGGGCGGTTCTCTTTGCGAAGCGCCTGTGATGGATTACATGGTGGTTGCTGCTGAAAGCGGCGAGAAAGTTCCTGCTGTGCCGCAGGGATATGCTCTTCAGCCTGTGGATATTGACCACATGGTGAAGAAAAACGCCGACATGATGGCCATCATCGAACAGGTGACAGTCAAGAAAATCTATGATTACTGGAAGCGGTATCAGAAAAAACTGGACTGTTTCCATGTGGCCTTCTCCGGTGGCAAGGACAGCATGGTGCTGCTGGAGCTTGTCAAAAAAGCATTGCCTCACAATGCCTTTATGGTGGTCTTTGGCGATACGAAGATGGAGTTCCCCGACACCTACAAGTTGGTGGATATCGTGGAGCAGCAATGCAAGAACGATGGCATCGCATTTTATCGGGCGGCGTCACACTTGAATCCAGACGATAGCTGGCGACTATTTGGGCCTCCGTCGAGGACGCTGAGGTGGTGCTGCACAGTTCATAAGTCATCTCCGCAAACACTGAAAATCAGAGAAGTACTGGGAAAATCGGATTATGTTGGTGCCGACTTTGTTGGCGTTAGAGCTGCTGAAAGCCTGAGAAGATCTGAATACGAGGCGGAGAACTACGGCATGAAGCAAAAAGGACAGTATGCCTTCTATCCCATCTTGGATTGGACTTCAGCTGAAGTGTGGATGTACTTATATTCACAAGGTATAGCGATCAATAATGCTTACAAATTCGGAAGCACCAGAGTTGGGTGTCTGTTTTGCCCGATGGGTGGAGATCGATGCGATTATCTTAGACACCAGGTCTATACCGAAAAGATAGATGCGCTTATTTCAGCGATACACGATACTTCTACTGATGCAAACATTGATAGTTATGTTACAAACGGTGGTTGGGCAAGCAGAAGAAGCGGTCGTGATATCGCCGGAAACACAATAAAGTATTCAGATGGAGTTGAAGGCGATAAACTTGTTATTCATGTGAGTAATCCATCAAGCGATTGGCGTGAATGGATAAAAACCCTGGGAGATAGTGCCTTTCCTTACTCAGTTGAAGGAAGTGAGACGGATTATTTCGTGTATGTTCCGGCAGCAATAAATGCAACTACGGAGGGCAAATTCTTTAAGAATGTATTTCACAAAGCAGCGTATTGTATCGGATGTAAAGTCTGTCAATGCAATTGCCCCTATGGTTGTATTAGTTTCGATAATGGTTTGAAAATTACAGGTTGCCGGCACTGCAGGAAATGCCATGATATTGAATACGGTTGTCTCATGTATAATTCACTGAGAATTCCTATTGCTGGAGGTGAAAAGAAAATGAGCTATATTTGCAGTTTCGCCGGTCATGCGCCTAAAGCCGAATGGATCGAGGTGTTCTTTGATAAAGGAAATAATTTCTGGTCAGATAATAAACTCGGTCCTAACCAGGTCAAGTATTTCAAGGTGTTTTTACTTGATTGTGGTCTTGTAGCAAAGAGGACATATCAGACGACAGAAATCTTTGATATGGTTCTGCGCCTAGGCTGGAAGACAAGTGCTGCTTGGGGAATTCTATATACAAATCTTACATACAATAATGCTCAGATTCGTTGGTATATTGACAATATGCAAATCGATACTGTGTTTGACCGTAAAACAGCTATGAATCTATTGGAAAATGCTGGCCTTTCTCGCGAAGATGCTGGTTTTGTGGTTGGCGCATTTAAGCGGCTTGTTGAAACTCCACTCGGTAGAAAATTGAATTTCGGTACTGCCAGCATGAAAGGGAAATCTGTCCAAACCCTTTCTCGTACAAAATGCATCCTTCAAGATGATCGCGTGCTTCTTTACGCCCTGTATCGCTATGCGGAAGCTTGTCAGGATTATTATGAATTCAGTCTGACCCGGCTGATGAATACCGGCATTGACTCCGCTGGCATCAGTCCTGTCAAGCTGTTTGGATTTACCGAAGATGAAATGATTATTATGCTAAACGGACTCTCTGCCAAGTATCCGGCTTATATCAATGTAACATTTACTCATGGGCTTGACAAGATTAGCCTGCGCGAGGACAAGACTTCGAATGATGTGCTGAAGATGTTCTCGTGATGCCTTTGCGAAATCATCATAAGGGAGAGTTGAACTATGCCTGAACTGCAGAGCAATTACAGCGAGTTTTTTACCGTTGATGAGAGCTACTATCCGGAGATCAATCCAGACTCCATCAAGGGCGACATTGACGGCTGGATGAAGACCTGGCCGCACCCGACGTTCATTGAACTACTCGAAAAAACGGAGCGTATGCTTGCTCGTGAAGCTCGAGGGAAAAAGCACTGCATCTGGGTGCAGGGTGCTTTTGGTACAGGCAAATCCAGAGTCATCTGGACCATTAAGGAATTACTCGGTTGCTCTGAAGAGAAGTTTAATGCGTACTTTAACGAGTTTCCTGCATTACAAGCGAAAGCTGATCTTCGCGAAAAGCTTCTGGCGCACAAACAGGGGAAAATCGTCACTGCTTTCCGCTACAGCTCCGGTGACATTAGCAATACCAGAAAACTGATCATGGCCATCTATGAGAGTGTATCCGATGCGCTTAAAAAGGCAGGCTATGATTATCTGGGCACCCGGACCATTCGCGGCCAGATTGCCGCATGGTTAGAGGATGAAGGAAAGCAGCAGATTTTCCAAATCATGCTGAATAAACCCGAGTACCGCAGTAAAGGTAGCTTTGCAGGCAAATCCCCGGCGGAAATTCTGGCTCAGCTTCGTTCCACAGCCAATGTAGATCAACTGATCAACGACATTCTTGACATGTCAGAGAATGAGCGGATCGGTGTCTATGACCTCACCATGGACGATTTGAAGGAATGGATAACTGATGTCATAGACAATAACAGTCTCACAGCGCTGGTCTTGCTGTGGGATGAGTTTTCAAGCTATTTCAAGCAGAACCTCAACACCCTCGATCAGCTACAGTCGCTCGTTGAACTGTGCGCCATCAAGCCGTTTGAAATGATCATCGTGACGCATGAGATCGGCGCTCTTGATCGAAACGGCGAGAATACGCAGCTGAGCAATATAGTTAAAGACAGGTTTGAGGTTGTCTCCATTGAAATGCCGGACAATGTGGCGTTTGATCTGATCGGCCACGCCATGAAACCCAATGTTGCCGCGTATGCTACTTGGGAACTGTATCTTGACGACATTGCAGGGCGTTCTTCAGAATCACGTATGGCGGTCGCCCATCAGGTTGGCGTTGGGGATGATGTGTTGCGCAGAATGACCCCTATTCATCCGATGGCGGCTTTGATGCTGAAATACATCTCGGAGCGGTTCGCTTCCAACCAGCGGAGTATGTTCAACTTCATCAAGAGCGACGAGACAGAAGACCTCCATGCATTCCAGTGGTTCATCAATACGCACACTCCTGAGAACCCCGACATATTGACGATGGATTACCTCTGGGACTTTTTCTATGAAAAAGGCCGCGATGAACACGGCACCGGCGCCGGTAGGAGCAACTTGGATATCCTGATCTCCGGCGTGCTGGATACCTATCCACAAAATGAAAGCCGTCTTAACGAAGAGCAAAAGCGCGTGTTGAAGGTTGTATTGATGATGCAAGCCATTAGCCGCCGCATTAACAACGCAATCTCGCTGCTTCGGCCCACAGAGGCCAATGTGAAGCTGGCTTTCGAAGGGGATGACAGCTTCTCCACCAGCCCTGTGCTGATATTGAGAAACCAGCTGGTAACGCAATTAAAAATCCTCTTTGCGTCGGAGGCGGAGAACCATCTGGTGGAATATGCGACGGCTACTGTGCAGGGTGACCAGCCGAAGATTGACGAACTTATTGCCCGAATTAAGAATGACACACGCACCGGGAAACTGGTGAGCGACGCAAAGCTTTCCGAGGCGTTAAAGCTGAACGACGCTGAAGCCATGCGATTTCAATTTACCCCTGTCACCATCGATGATTTTACACGTATTACAAACCGGCTTGCAGATCGGGTTGCGGCGCCGAATCTTGACTTCCACATCTACGGCGTTGTATGCTTTGTAAGAGACGAGATGGAGCAGACGAGGATGCGGGCGCTGATTGCCGACGCCAGGCATGAAGAAAGCAAGCGGAAGATGGTAATAATTGACGCCAGTGGCGTTCCTATGGGCGCGGCCAGATTTGCAGAATGGGCCAAATATGCAGGCAACGAAGAGTATTGGCGTCCCAAGGATGAAGATCTTGCCAACAACCATAAGAGAAACTTGACAGCAGTACTGACCGCATGGAAAGAAGCGGTCGAGTCAGAAAACCTACTTGTCTATTCCGGCGAGCATTTTGAGCGCGCCTTAGGAGCGATTCGGACGATTAGAGATGAGATCCTGCCAAGAATTGTACTCGATCGATATCCATTATCCTTCGATAACGCAGCCGTGAGTGAAAACTTCTTCCATGAAGATAAATTCCTTGATGGTGCTAAAAAGGGCATTAAGCGCGAGACAGGTGGCATTTATCAACAGAGATATGTTTCTGGTATGCTTCAGCAAGTCTGGGCTGTTCCTGAATATTGGAAACAGCCGTCGTTGAGAAGTCTGCCCATTTCTGTTCTGAAACAGCAGCTGACAGAAATGATAGATACGCGTTTCGTGACTGATGTCCGCATATCTCACAGTGAGATCTACGATTTTCTGGCGGAACGCGGCTTTATGCCTTGCAACCTTTACGCTTTTCTGACAGGTTTCCTGTTGGGGGAATATGCACAGCCACCCTATCGCTATAGCATTGGCGAGGGAGGCGATGATGGCGACACTCAGAATCCCGATAAGCTCGGTGAACATATCGGCGAGTGCTTTAAATACAAGAACCCCAACCAGGGTATCCGGAACTACAAAGAGAAGTACATTGAGATCATGTCCCGGGAGCAGAAGACCTTTGTGGATTTTGTTCACGATGCTTTTGATGTGGCAGAGAATTCGTCTGTAGAGCGCGCTGCAAGCAGAATGCGCACAAAGTTAAAGGAGCTTGGGTACCCTGTTTGGTGCTACACCTATGTTGATCAGCGTAACCTCGGCGCTTACCTTGAGAGAATCGCCCAAATCGCAAATGATCGGGGCAGCGGCAACGTGTCGACTCAAGCAAAACGTTTTGGAAAAATGCTGTTGGATGTTCAGGCTTCATCCAGTCAGCTTATTGAGCTGCTGACAACGGAAAACGGCGCAGAGGGCTTGCAAATTTTTCTGGAAGAATTCCAGAACGGTGCTCTGCTGCACTTGGCGGAAGAAATTGGCACTCCTAATGCATTGGAAGATGTGCGAAGTGCGCTTTCGTCCGGTGAAGCACTGTGGTTGTGGAATCAGGAAACCGGTGAAGAAGAGATCAGCAAGCTGATTGTCCAATATCAAATCGTCGCAGCGTCCAACAGATTTGCGGGATACTCGGCATTTGACGTAACGCATGATTATCTCTCCTGCATCACAAAATGGAAAGAATGTGCAAGGTATACCCATATTCCTTCTTTGGTCATTCAGGAAAAGGCTCCTGAGCTACGTGCATGGGTACAACTTCTACGGGAGATTATTGACGATGGTGGTTTGGCGACAGCAGATAAGAAACGGAAGTTCCTTGCTGTTCTGACTGAAAAACATGTGGAAATCTAGGACTTCCTCGATAACAGGGCAACAAGATTTACGGAGTATTTTGCCACCAGTTTGCAAAGCCTTGACGTGGACGCTGGAAAGAGAATATATGCGGGCTTGGATCATTCTTCGTTCAGCAAGTCCAAGTCGGACTTCGTTCGTGAGGTGAATGAAGCTGCTGATAGAGAACGCGCTTCACTGCGGGCTACGCAACTTCGAATCAAGTGGAATTCTCTCTCCGGTTTTGATAATGCGAATCTGTGGTCAGATCATTATAGCACGCCGATCCTTGCTTTGGTGCCAGCTTCCGAGCATCAGCAGGCAAAGAGGCTTTTTGCCACGCTCAAAGCTTTTTCTCCCACAGATGCGGATATTACCGCTTCTCTCGCTTATCTTGACGGACACCCTTCCTTCGTTTTGAAGCTGAAGGATCCGTCTGCCATTGATGAGGCGTTTGGCCGGGAAATGATTGGCCAGTATCATACTTTGGTGACTGTAGACGAAGCACGTCAGGCCATCCGCAGTAGTGTCCCTTCCGAGCCTTATGAATGGATAACAGGAAACGCTGCCAGGTCTGCTGTCAAAGAGAAAGCCGATCACAATTATCTGTCTGGCGCTAACCAAGCATTGTTAAATCGGATTGATGAAATGGATGATCGACAAGCGAAGGAGTATCTGAAACGTCTTGTGCAGGACAAACTGGATGTTGGCGTACAGATGATGGATAGTGAGGGAATGCTATAATGAGAGTTGAGCTGCACGAGGCGATTAGGGCTTTATCACAGTATCTGTCCTGTAATACTGCCTACCCATTTTTCGTCGCTGCAAACGCTTCTTCTGACCTGAAAGCGCTAGTACGGAATCTCCCGGCACGAGTGCACACTGTCAGCATGAGTGATTATTGCGCAAATGACGGCTTACCGGACGAAGATGCTGTTTTCAATGATCTGTTGAATGCGGATAAGCCCCTCCTGCTTAAAGGCGTGGGAGAACAGGTCATGCTTTCGGGGGACGCTTCATTTTTAAGGAGAATCGCCGGGCAGACTTTTTCTCAGAAAATTATTGTCCTTTGCCGCAATCAGGGGACAGAACTGGAACACTTGCAACAGCAGAACGCCAAATTTGGAAGCAACCGCTGGTGTGAGCTATCTTCCAGTCCTGATGTTTCCATCATAAGAGTCAGTGCGAATGTTCCAGTCGATTCAGTTTCCGGTTTCAAGGCATTGCTGAGAAAGCTCGAAGATCACCCCGCAGGAAAAATCTACGTTACGACGGAGGTTCCAATCATTTGTTCTGCGGTGATATCAAATGCATATGCAGCGATACGTGATGCGGATGCTTCTTTTGTTGTGCCTGAGGAGACTCTTAGCGAGCAGCAGTGGACGGAGTACCTTACAGACCGATCCCTCGAAACGAATGATATTTACCATTGGCGGAGCTATCTCAAGCTCTTGCTCTTTGGCACGCAAGCCCCTTATTTACGTCTTGTTGTACAGCATTCCCCGAATTATGCTGCATACTGCAGAGAACTGACCCACGCAATCCTACATGTGCCGCATACGAGCGAAGTATATCAGGCTTTATATCAGGAACGTAAGGCGTTCTTGAAAGTGCATCCAGAGGTGGATATCAGTGAATTTGTGCGGGATTCGCACGAAAAAGGATCAAATCGGGTTTACTATCTTACGGATAACACCATTCTTGAAAGACGCGCTATTCTTGAGGAGACTGCTCGATATGGTTTGGATCAGTCAGTATTGGAAGGAATATACCCTGATCTTGCCGCATATTTCAATGATTATCAGTTTTCCTGCACCGAAGGAGAATTGTTGACACAATACTTCAGGAATTATAAGCGGCAAAAAGTAAACAATACACTCGATTCTGGCTTTGTGCAACAGGTCATCGAGCTTTCACAGCCCGGGAATAGACGTTATAACCGCTTGCCGACAAGAAATCTTCTGGTTGATCAGGCAGCAGGTGAAGGCGCTGGCTTATATTGGATTGATTCGCTTGGCGTTGAATATCTTGGATACATCAAGAAGATTGCCAGAGAATTAGGCCTCTGGATCGAGATCAGTGTTGGAAGGGGTACACTGCCGACACTCACAGAATTCAACCGTACGTTTTTTGAAAACTGGATGGGATTCAAGTGCCCGAAAGAGCAAAAACTCGACAGAATAAAGCATGAGGGTGTGCCCTCCCAAAAGAGTACCGGACCGGCAATACATCTCGCAGACGAGCTTATTGTTATCCGTGATTCTCTCGTCACGATCAAAAGCTGCCTTCTTAATCATGAGACCGAATTTTTTCTTTTGGTGTCCGACCATGGTGCCAGCAGATTGTGCGTACTGAACCAGCACGAAAACAGATGGGAAATCAAGCATTGGCGGATGGAGGAAAATGGAAAGCATTCAGGTCGCTGCTGTCCAAAAAGCGATACAGATGAATGTCCTGAGTCTGCAACGGATAATAATGACTTTTGGGTACTTGCCAACTATGATCGCTTCAAGGGGGGCAGACGTGCCAATATTGAGGTCCATGGCGGAGCGTCGTTAGAAGAAGTTGTGGTGCCCGTAATAAGGATTACACTGGCAAATGAGGCTGTAGAGTGTCATGTTTGGGGGACTCCGAGCGACGAAGTTGCAACCATTACAAAGTCCTTAGATGGGCCAACATTCATGCCGGTTTATTGTTCAAAAGCATCAGCTAACCTTGTTTTAAAGATAAAGGATAAAACCTATCCAGCCACTAGGAGCGAGACGAATCCGTTGGAGTTCTCAGTCGATCTTTCTATCCATCATGAGATTTGGCCGTCGTCTTTCACTTTTGAGGCCACAGCTTTTGATGGCGACAACGAGCTTACTACTTTTGGGTTTAAAGTGCAGCGTACAAAGCGTATGACGCGTAACGATCGAGACGGTACTGACTTCTTCAGCAATTAAGGAGGAAGCGTTGTGGCAGAAAAGCTTCGGGAATACTTTGATGATATGGTTGTTTATAAGGATTTAAAAAACAATAGCGTATTTTCTTCTCTCGGATTACCGTCATTTACCCGTGACTGGTTGCTGAAAAAATTCGAAGATGACGAAGGAGCCTTTGATATAGAAGAGCTCTCTACGTTTGTTCGCCGCTTTATTCCGCAGAGAAGCAATTGGAACGCCATCAAAAGTCGCATCGTCAAAGATCATGAGAGGGTAAAGATGCTGACTAAGATATCAATCGATGTCAATGTCCGCACCGGAGAAGTTTCTTTTGCACTGCCAGATTTAGGCTTGTCCACAAAGGAAACAATCATTGAGGACTATATCTGGCAGGAAGTAAAAGAGGAACTTGTTTCAGGACAGGAAGTTTGGGGGATGATTGAATTAGGGTACAGAGACCCTGATGATTCTGCAAGGCCTCGCATTCCGGGGAAAATACGTCTTATGGCTTTTCAAAACTTTTGCCCCTATACAATCGATCTGGAATACTTCAAAGACATTTCCAGTCATTTTGATGTCTCGGAATGGATTGATATCCTCCTTGGCGCAATAGACTATAATGCAGACGGTTATCAGTCTGAAGAAGAAAAGCTCACGATGTTGACTCGTTTACTTCCCTTCGTGGAAAAGCGGCTGAACCTGATCGAACTCGCCCCCAAAGGTACAGGAAAATCATATTTATATGGCCGGGTAAGCAGATATGGCTGGCTTTCTTCCGGCGGCGTCATGAGCCGCTCAAAGTTGTTCTACGATCAAGTGCGTGGAACAGAAGGCCTCATTGCCAATTATGACTTCGTGACTCTTGATGAAATCCAGACAATTTCTTTCACAGATGTGGATGAAATGCGTTCTGCCTTGAAAGGCTATCTTGAAAGCGGCGAATACACAGTTGGGAATCATAAAGGGGTAGCATGGGCTGGTATGATCCTGTGTGGTAACATTCCCAAGGAAATCATGGACAATGACGCCACGACAGATATGTTCACTGAACTACCCTCCGAGTTTCATGAGTCTGCTTTGTTGGAACGTTTTCATGGGTTTATTAAGGGATGGAATATTCCTCGCATGAATGACGATTTAAAGGTTAACGGCTGGGCTCTAAACTCCGAATACTTTTGTTCGATTATGCACGAATTGAGGAATGATTCTAGTTATCGTGCCATTGTCGACCGCTTAATTGAGGTGCCTGATGGGGCCGACACCCGAGATACAGAAGCGGTCAAGAGGATTGCAACAGCATATTTGAAACTTCTCTTCCCTCATGTCAGGCGGCCCGAAGATATTCGAATGGCTGATTTTAATCGATATTGTTTGCGCAGAGCATGCAAAATGCGTTCGATTATCTTGACTCAAATGGGAATTATGGACATTGAATACGCGGGGAGAGACATCCCTCAATTCAAGGTAAGGACGATACAATGACTATGATCGAGTGTTCCTCTTGCAAGAAGAAGCCTCTTTCTAAGAATGAAGTTGGTATTTGCAAGAAATTGTTGGGAAAGAGTCCAAAAGCATACTTCTGCCTGGACTGTTTGGCATCCTATTTAGATACCACTGTTGAAGATCTGGAAGAAAAGATCGAAGAATTCAAGGAAGAAGGCTGCAAGCTGTTTTCATGAGTAAGACGACGATTTATGCAGATCACGCTGCAACTACGGCATTGAGCCCTGCTGCTTATGAAGCCATGTTGCCGTGGCTCCAGGACAAGTATGGCAACCCATCCACCCTTTACAGTCTTGCCCGGGATCCGCGCAAGGCTGTTGCGCATTCGAGGGAAGTGATTGCTGCGGCCATCAATGTCGACCCAAGCGAAGTATTCTTTACCTCCGGCGGGACAGAGGCTGACAACTGGGCGCTAAAAGGAACTATGTTCCAGTATGATCGCGGAAAAGGCTTGATTACGAGCGCCATAGAGCATCATGCCATATTGAACAGCTGCGTTGCGTTGGAACGGATGGGATATGCTGTCGGCACGCTTCCTGTAGATAAGATGGGTATTGTCCAGGCGGAAGCCCTGCAATCCGCTTTGAGTGACAACATCCTGTTGGTGTCCACTATGCTCGCTAACAATGAAATCGGCACCATTGAGCCCGTGGCGGAACTGGCAGAAATCGTGCATCAGGCTGGCGCTTTGTTCCATACGGATGCGGTGCAGGCGATTGGCCACATCCCCGTGGACGCGAAGAAGCTTGATGTAGACATGCTGTCCGCATCAGCGCATAAGTTCAACGGTCCAAAGGGTATCGGATTCCTTTATGTCCGCAAGGGCGTTAACCTGGTTCCTCTGTTGGATGGCGGAGGTCAGGAGCAAGGCATGCGTGCGGGAACAGAGAGCGTCGCTGGCATCGTCGGCATGGCGGCTGCGCTACAGGAACATATGGAACAGCTGACTCAGGAAACCGAATATCTGAATGAGCTTTCAAATAGGCTAATTGATCAGTTGAAAAGAAAAGAGCTGGACTTTCGTATCAATGGAAGCCACAACAGAATTCCAGGCAGCTTGAGTCTTTCCTTCAAAGCAACTGATGGTGAAATGCTGCTACATCGGCTTGACTTGATGGGTACAGCGGTGGCTACCGGCTCTGCCTGCAACTCTAAAGATACCGTGTTGTCTCATGTGATTCAGGCAATTTCTGTGCCGCAAGAGTATGCACATGGAACGATACGGGTCACCTTGGGAATGGACAATACAGTAGAACAGGTTGACAGGATTGCGCAACAAATTGCATCAATCCTGCGTTGATAAATTCAACCACCAGTTACTTGTAGCAAAGTTGAAAAATATGCCGACAATAAGCCCTTTGCACCCAATGCAAAACGATAGGGCTATTGTTCAAACGATAGCTCCTCGTGGCAAAACGAAAGCCCTGCAATCGTTTTGCTATGCACCCACCGAGAGGGAGTGGGTGCATTTTTCTATACGCTTTTTCTGCTGATTTTTGTGGCCAAAGCAGCGGTGACGGCAAGGAAGGGCAAAACTGCATATTCCCGGGTGCATTCAACGTTTCGCATTAGGATTCTGCAAGAACATAAAGAAAAGGACTGAAACCTTGTATCAAAGTTTCAGTCCTTTTATGGCGGAGAAGGAGGGATTTGAACCCTCGCGACAGTCAACCCATCCTACTCCCTTAGCAGGGGAGCCCCTTCGGCCTCTTGGGTACTTCTCCATATTCATTTGGCGGAGAGAGGGGGATTCGAACCCCCGGTGCCTTTCGACATCACTGGTTTTCAAGACCAGCGCCTTCAACCACTCGGCCATCTCTCCTTGAATCAAACCAGCAATTGTTATTATAGCGGATCGTTTCGGATTTGTCAATACAGAAAAGCTTCTTTTGAGAAAAAAAGCTTCTTTTGAGAAAAAACTTATTCGAGTGAATTCCCAAAGTAGATGCCACAGAAGCAGCAAGAAGATGCGTTTACATTGGGAAAGGAAAAGGAGCAGCATTTGGTGTGGGAAGGAGGCCCCACAAAATGCAAAATGAAAAGCATGCAAATAAAAAGTCAAGCTCTAAAATGGACTTGGAAGAAGAAAAGTATGCAGGCAGCGGTTAGGTTGCGTCTACACGAGCCAAGTGATATAATGGCACTATCCCAACAAAGAGGGTGACATCATGGAGAAATCACAGCATCGGCATGATATCAGCGACAAAGCGTGGGCAATTTTAGAGCCAATGCTGCCGGGACAGCGAGGGCAATGGGGCGGAATCGCGGAGGACAACCGCAGATTTATCAACGGAGTGTTCTGGATTCTTCGCACCGGAGCGCCATGGCGTGATCTGCCGCCAGACTACGGAAAATGGGGATCCGTTCATCAGCGGTTTCGCCGATGGCGGGATAAAGGCATATGGGAGAAGATTCTCGAAGCATTGGAAGCATTGATAGACGATCCGGATTATGAATGGCTTATGATCGATGCGAGTCATTGCAAGGTTCATCCTCACGCCGCCGGAGCAAAGGGCGGCAATCAGGATATGAGCCGCACAAAAGGGGGCTCAACACCAAGATTCACCTTGCCGTGGATTCGTCTGGTATGCCGGTCAGAGCGATTATCACAGAAGGCACCCGAGCTGATTGCAGGGAGGCTATACACCTTATCGAGGGAATAGACGCCCAAAATCTTCTGGCCGATCGTGGCTATGACACATCGGAAATCGTTGCTTTCGCGCTCTCGGCCGGAATAAACGTTGTTATCCCGCCCAAGAAGAACCGTAAGGAACAGCGCGAATATGATCGATATCTCTACAAAATCAGGCATCTTGTAGAGAACGCTTTTCTGTGGTTAAAACGCTGGAGAGGCATCGCTACGCGCTATGCGAAAAACACGTCATCGTTCCTTTCTGCTGTTCACATCAGGTGTATCGCTATTTGGCTGGCTGTTTTGGCTTGATCTCATGTAGACACTATCTAAATACAATCGTTGTCAATATGATTATCACAGAAAGTATATTTCATTTTATCACAGATTGTGATATACTGAAAAATAGAAGGAGGTTGGAACATGCTCAGTGAGCGCTTAAAATATCTGAGACGTGAGAAAAAACTTTCGCAGGCTGCGCTTGCCGAGGCGATCGGTGTCGGCCAAAGCAGTATTGCTTCATATGAACGTGACGAAAGGAAGCCTTCATATGAAGTGTTGTGTTTATTGGCTGATTACTTCGAGGTTTCTACTGACTATCTTCTCGGCCGCACCGATGTCCCGCATATGTACTTCCACGGAGCAGCCGATGTCCAGGGCGGTTCGTGGCAGATCTTCTCCAATGCAAAAGACCTGCCCCCGGAAGGTCGGGAACAGGTTGAGCGTCAGATCCAGGGCGCTGTGGAGGACGATCAGCAGGTCATTTTGCAGTGCAGCTCTCAGGATGATCTCGAAAAACTTGTTCGACAAATCGTCGCGCAAACTCTTGAGGAGCGAGATAAACAAAACGACGACGGTCAGTAATCAGGACGACACGCGAATCACCTCTGACTTCGGGGGAGTTGGACATGGCTACGACGATTTGGCTGCGACCAATGGTTTCCATAAGAGACTCCCTTTCTTTCTCGTCTGGGAGCCAGCTGCTCGATGTATTTGTCCACGCGTTGACATCCATATTATACCATGCCGCATTGGTTTTGTCGTTGGAAGCTTATGAATGCATTTTTATGCATAATATGCATAATTGTATACGCACGATGCTTTTTTGACGTTTTTTGAAGCTATTGATAGGAAGCGATTCTTCAAAATCTCGTTGCCTTTGTACTGCCTTTGTACTGCTGCAATCCGTCGTGCGGCAGATGGGGGATTCTCCATGCTTTTTCTGCCCCTCAACCACCGAAATCCGCTGCCCCCAGGCATTCTAACGCTTTGAACACCAATCGCCGAACGCGTTTAACGCCATACCCAGTTTCCCTCCCAAAACAGAGAAAAACGCCCGTTCAGGACGTTTTCCCGCAACCCCGGTAACACTTATCGCGTACACACCCACTCCGGTCTACACCACCTCAAACCCACCGAAACCCCTTCTCCAATCGGCCTTTTCCCACCTTTTCCCCTCTAAACCCGTCCCATCCCACAGTTCCCAAATAATCCACGTGGTCACAGCGGCGACACGGAATCGGCGCTGGACAACGAGTTCCACGCCGCCGGACGCGTGCCGGGTATTCCATACGGCGCGCTGGCGGCGCGGGATTTCGACAACCTGATGATGGCCGGGCGCAACGCGTCGGGCGACCGCCGAGCTCAGTCCGCCTTCCGGGTGCAGGCCTCGTGCATGGCCATGGGACAGGCGGCAGGCACGGCAGCGGCCATGGCCGTCCGGGAGGGAACATCCGTCGGCGATGTGAATGTACCGGCGCTGCGGGAACGGCTCGCCCAGAGGGGAGCGATTGTGCCGGAATTATATATAGAAGATTTCCCAACAGAGCGGCAAGCCGTGCGAGCCGTGCATCTGTAAAATGAAAGTAGACACTCAGAAAAGCGCAGGTGTCTACTTTTATGTGGTATATTATGAAAACGCCTGGTTTTGGCTTTTTACGCCTGATTTCTGTGGAATGGCGCAACCCTCTGCCCCGGACATAAAAACCCCGCCGAAGCGGGGGATTTTCGCCTTATTCTGCAATAAAACCTTTCGCATTCTTACCTGCGGAACCGCCGAAAGCGGCATTCCAACGGCGACGCTGAAGCTGAACTGTCAGCGGGTGCTGGAGGCCGACGGCGCTTTCTTTACAAAGGAGGGCGAGGCGCTCTGTGCCGCGCTGCCGTCCAGCGAATACGAATTTCTCTGCTGTTGAGAAGAAATTCCGTGCCATTGATTGATGCAAAAAGCGGCGGCCTTTGTCTAAAGAGACCGCCGCCTGAATTTTACAGACTGCGCAGCGCTTCCTCGATCCTGCCCAGCTCGTCCAGACGGGCGCGATCAATGCCGACGCGCAGCAGGTCGCGCCCGGCAAAGCCGCGAATCGTGTACTGCGTCGACTGCACGCGAAAAATGGCTCGCGCAGGTTCGAAAGAAAGGTAAGCTGCCCCAGCGCGCGCAGCTTTGGAACGTCGTCACTTTCCAGCGGTGCGGAGAGCCTGTAATCGTAAGCCGTCCAGCCGGATTCCTCGCAGGGTTCGAGGGACGGCTGTTTCTCTGTGATGGTCATGGCAATCCCCCCTGAGATTTCGCGGACAGCGCGCAGCAGAGCGTCGCCTTCCTGCGCAGTCGTAAAGGGCCCGGGACTTGCGCGAACCACGCCCTGCGCCACGCCGATGCGCGCGCACAACAGCGGCGCGCACTGCAAACCGGTGCGCACCACGATGCCGTAGGTCGCGTTGAGAATGTAGGCGGGATCTTTCACACCGTCGTTGTAATCGCCGCGCCAGAACCAGAGCGGATTGGGCGCCTCGGTGGCGCAGTCGCAGCCGCGCCTGTCATACGCATCGCGCACGACGAAGAAGCCGCCGCAGTCCAGCGTCCAGTGGGAAATGCCGCACATAGCCATCTTCAGCGCCTCGGCGATCTGTGCGCGCAGCACGTCCCAGCGTGCGCAGATGTCGCCGCTCCAGAGAATCGTTCCATATTTTGCAACGCCGGTATAGCCTGAGCGCGTCAGATTCACCAGCCGGCGATTCGAATGCTGCGCGCGCCAGTATTCATAGATGCCCTGCGCGTGATAGAGCGCGTTTCATCGATGGAGCGCGCCGCCGCGTCGTTAATCAGCCGATAGCGCGTTTCCTCGGGGCGTTTCTGCGCGCCGTTCCAGTCCGGATCCGTAAACGGCTCGCTGCTGTCGCACCAGAAGCCGTCCACGCCGCCGCTGCCCCAGAAGCGCTCACACTGCTCGGCATAGAGCCTGCGCGCGTCGGGATTGAAGGTGTCGTAGGTATCGCAATTGGGCAGAAACTGGTGGGCGGCTTCAAATTCGGCGTGATCCTGCCCGCCCTTGGCCATGTTCGGCCAGACAGAGACGATCAGATGTGCGTGCAGCGCATGTAACGCGTCCATCATTGCCGGCACCGAGGGGAAGCGCTCCGGATCGGGGGTCTCTTGTCGCCCCAGCGGTTTCCCTGCCATGTGCGCCAGTCCAGAATGATGCAGTCCAGCCCCAGATTTTCTCTGCGGAAGCGGCGCACCGTCTCCTCCAGCTCCTCCGCGGTTTTGTAGCGCTCGCGGGATTGCATGTAGCCATACGCCCGGCGCGGCAGCAGCGGCGTTGCGCCGTTTTGCGCGGAGAGCATGCGCACCACCTCGGCTGCGTCGCGTCCGCGCAGAACCGTCAGGCCGAAATCTTCCACAGCCTCGAGGATAAATCGGAATTCTTCCGGCTCGTCGCTTTCAAAACGCATCGCGCATTCCGCGTCGATCAGCACGCCGTAGCCGGCGCTGGACAGCAGAAAGGGCAGGGAGATAATCATATTGTTCTGATACGGGTATTCCTTTTTGCCCTGATATTGGTACACGCCGTCTTCGTGCTGTCCCAACCCCGTGAGCAGCTCGTCCGAATCGCAGGCGAACTCCAGCACGACGCGGCGCGCCATGCGCGCGGGCACGCGGCGGCTGTTCACGATTTCCTCGACCTCGCCGTTGGCGGTCAGGCGCTTCTCGACGATCGGTTCGCCGTCCACCACAGTCTGATAAATCTGATGCGGCTGAGACTGAACGCTCGTCAGCCTCAGAAAAAAGCCCCGTTCATCCTTGAAATCGCAGGCGTATTCCCGATTCTCCGACGTGAAAAGGAGCTTGTAGACGCCTCAAACATTGTCGCAGATTTCTATAACTGAATTCGACTCCTTCACATTTATTATAATTTACTAAAGTAAGCGGGGCAAGGTGCTTGTGGAAAACGATTTAGTAAATTGATGGAGAAACTAAATTATTAACTGAAGACGGGCTGAGGCGTTCCGCGCTGCGCGAGGAGTGCCTCAGCCCGTCCCAAAGGCCGCCATCTGCGGCATTATAGGAGAAGGTGATGAGAATACCGAGGAAAGGAATGGAGCGGCGACAGGAGGTCGAGATGCTGTGCACGGATATGCTGGTACCGCAAGGAGCATCTTTTGTGGAAAATCGATGCGGCGCCGGACTGCTCTTCGACAGCCTGTGCAAAGAAATTGCCAATCTGAATGACTTTTCAGGCCGATGTTATCTCTTTGAGCCGGTATTTCGGGCGTTGGGTCTTCTGGCATGCGACAAAGAGATGTGTGAGCTGAGATCAGTTCAGCCAGTCGTTCGCGTCGGGATAGGTGAAGGGAATGTTGTTTTCCTCGGCATATTGGGCCGCGCAGGAGCCGCGGCTGACGGTCAGCTGAAGGTTCGAGCATTTTTCGAACGCATCCTTGCCGATTTCCGTCACGCTGTCCGGAATGGTCAGGCTGCTCAGCGCGCCGCATCGGTTGAAAGCGCCTTCGCCGATGGCGGTCAGGCCGTCGGGAAGCTCGACGTCGGTCAATGCGCTGCAGAGGGCGAAAGCCTCGTATTCGACGGTAGTCAGGCCCTTCGGGAGCGCAATGTCCGTCATGTCGCGGCAGGAGTAGAACGCCCTTGTCCCGATGACCGAGACGCTGTCCGGGAGAACGACGCTCTCCAGCGCGGAGCAGTCGTAGAACATGTACTGGACGACGCAGGTCGCTCCGCCGCCGAGGGTCGCGCTGCTTGGAATGGCGATGTTTTTCAGCGACGAACAGTAGCTGAAGGCGTACTCGCCGATGTGCTTGAGGCCGTCCGGGAGCGTCGCTTCGCCGAGAGATTCGCAGTGCTGGAACGCGCTGCCGCCGATTTTCGTGACGCCGTCGGACATTTTGAGATTTTTCAGCGACGTGCAGAAATTGAACGCTTCTTCGCTGATTTCGGTCACGCTGTCGGGAAGGACGACGCTCTCCAGCGCGTCGCACTGGTAAAACGCCCTTTCGCCGATGCTCACCGTGCCATCAGGGACGGCGTAGTCGGCCTTCTTCAGACCGGCAGGGTAGCTGACCAGATGCCTGTCCTCGGTGCGGAACAGCACGCCATCGACGGCGGACAGCGCCGGATTTCCTTCGGCCACCGTAATCTCCAGCAGATGGCGGCAGTCGTAAAACGGATTGCGGCCGACGGTGAGAACGCTGTCGGGAAGGGAGACGCTCCGAAGCTTGTCGTTGCCGCTGAATGCCTCGTCCTCAATGGCGGCGATGCCCTGCGGCACGTCGTAGCTGGCGCCTTCCTTGGCTGCGGGGTAGGAGAGAAGCTGCTTTTCGGCTTTGCGGAACAGAACGCCGTCGATCTCGGCCAGCGTCGGATGGTCGGGCGAGACGTGGATGGCCTCCAGGTTCTCGCAGCAGAGGAACGGATTGCTGTCGTCCCAGGGGTGGAACGGGTATTCGATGATCTCAACGATCGAGAGGGGAATGGTGACGCTGCGAAGCTCGCTGCAGCGGGAAAAAGCGTCGGTACTCAGCGTGGAGACGGTCTTTCCGCCCAGCTCCTCGGGGAGCGCCAGATCCTTTTCGCCGCCCTTATAATTGGTGAGGATTACCGTGCCGTCGTCCAGTTCCTGGTATTCAAAGTTCCCATCCACGGCGGCCAGCGCGGTGGGCAGCAGAAGCAGCGCGACAAAGAGAAGAGTCAGAAGAATTCGCAAGCGTTTCATGGATAAACCTCCTTGCAAAGTGCCTCAACGAGAGACGGATGGTTCGAACTTCTCAAAAAATCGATGGGCTGTTCGAAAAACAAAGTTGCACAAAAGTTGCACAAAATGAGGAACAGTGGTGGATGGAGAAATAGAAAAACCGCTGAAAGCCTTGCGGCACAGCGGTTTTGAAGTGGTACACCTTCAGGGGCTCGAACCCTGGACACCCTGATTAAGAGTCAGGGAGAATTTGCTAGGGAAAAGTATAACATGGGCGTGTTGCGAAATCAACGGCTTTTTGTAACATTTTCATGTCTGGATGTGTATAACGATTCGCGGTTGTTGCATAATTTGAATGGCCAAGGATCAGCTGCAGGGACTTCATTTCTCCGCCGTTGCGAATGCAGGAGGTGGCGAAGGAGTGCCGCAGACCATGCAGGGGTGTGTAGGGAAGCGCCAGACGGCGCGCAAGGGCCCTGTGAGCCGCGTCGAGGCCTGAGGGGGTAAGATTACACAGACGGCAGGATGGAAGCTGCCTATGGGCCCTTAGAAGCGGCGAGAGACCTGCTGGAATCGGGAGGGTACGGACGGACGAAGCGGATTTGGGACTGCATTCGATGATCTGGCCGCTGTCTAGGCGGACAAGCTGGCGCCGGATGTGAATCACATTTGCGTCAAAGTCCACGTCTTCCCACCGCAGACCGCAGATTTCCCCCCGACGGAGGCCCAGGACGATTCCCAGCGTGAGGGCGAGCCGGTGTTTGTGGCCGACGAGGGCCCCCATGTATACGGCGATTTGCGCATCATCCCATGCCACGGGCGACTGTTGCGAATGCCTCGGGCGGGGAACACGGTGAAGGGGATTCTTTTCGAGGGTGCGAAACGCCGCCTTGAGAGCGACGAAGAGCAGCTCCGCAGTGCGCGTGTGGCCAGCCGCCACGATGGAGGCCAGCAGATGCGTGATCTCCGAGGGGTCGAGGGCGGAGAGCTCCACCCCACCGAAGGCCGGGAAAACGTAGCGGCGGAAAAGGTCGGCGTAGGATTCGACGGTGCGCGGCTTCAGGGCAGAGGAACGCAGGGTTAGCCAATCGGACAAGTACTGAGATACCGTTGCCATTGTGTTATCACCTCGTAAGCATTCTAGCAGACGAGGAGGTAGTACGTATGACGGAACCTGGAAGAAAGATTGACGACTACAAGTACAACTACCGTAGCACTAGTACTAGTACTACTAGTAGTAAGGCACACGGAGCCGGGCGTGTGCCTACCAGCAGTGAGGATTACGAGGCGATCAGATGCGCTTATGTGAGCAACATTGGCGAGATGACGCCGGCGGCGGCGAGGATGATTGAGCGCTTTATCGGGTGCGGCATTGCGCCGACGGTCATCTGCGAGGCCTGCGGCGAAACGGGGCTTGCCCCACAGCCCAGCGCGTATTACCTGCGTGCCATATTAGCGCGATATGCCCAGCAGGGGATTCTGACCATGGACGATCTGGAGCGGGAACGAGCCGAGAGGATGCGCAGACAGGCCGGGGCGATGTATGACAAGTGGGAGAGGTGGTATGGCGAAGGGTGAGAAAAGATTGGCAAATGCGGGATTTTCGCGGGCGTTTCATGCCCGAGGGAAGAACGGAGGTGGTAAAAATCCGGCTGAAACCGGAAGAATTGAGGACGATTCGGGAATTCTGCGAGCTGCGGGAATGCAGCATGTCGGCGCTGATCAGAGCCGCGGTGAAGAAGTTTGCGGCTGAAAGTGAGGCGAAAAGTTACATGGATGGTTAAAAGTAACCGCTCGAATGCGCCGCCCTGTTCGCTACCGCGCGAAGCGCGCAGGCCCGGGCGGCCATAGCTCGAACCGCCGGGCGAAGCTCGGCGGCACAGCCCCGGAGCCCTCCCCACCGCAGGCCGCGGAAGTGGCCGAGGATGGGGAGGGCGGAGGACGTGGCCCCCGTGGCCCCCGTAGCCCAGGCGGAGCCCGCAGCGCCCCAGGGCGCACCAACGCCGCCTCGGCGCTTGCGCAGCTGCGCCGCGGCACCAGGAGGCGAAAGAGATCTCCCGAGGAACCGCAGAGGACGCAGCCGCCGCAGCGAACGCGGCGCGGGCACCAGAGGCGAAGCGCCCCACCGCCAACCCAAACACACCAACGCGCGCGCGCAGAGGGGCTGGATTTCTCGCGCGCGCGGAACGAACGCAAACAGGCGGAGCAGAGCGCAGGGCGCGGAGGGAAGCGGGCGGCAGAGGGCGAAGCCCGAAGCGCGCCGCAGCGCGCAAGCCCGCGCCGCGCCCGCC